>JAESGB010000025.1_pt1 | contig 274932 bp, 251 predicted proteins | sample 9266211 | NCBI WGS metagenome assembly JAESGB01 (sample SAMN14514844, study PRJNA621659) | algae metagenome | isolation source: Goleter apudmare HA4340-LM2 and co-occurring heterotrophs from cave wall... | place: USA: Maniniholo cave, Kauai, Hawaii | collected 2009-07-28 | reverse complement strand
AACTGTTCTGGTATACAATCATTTTTATTTGGGGTCATACTTCAAACTGCTGAAATTGTTGTGCAATATGCATTTTGGCAGTTTTTGACCCCTGTTTCTTCAAGCTTTGTGAGAAATCCGGGTTTAGCCTTGCCACGCCACTAGACACGCCAGTAGGGTGTGTTAGAGGATGTTTGAAAAGTTTTGGGCGAATATAATTCGCTACTACACAAACAACTGTCACCTGACGCTGGGGACTTTCATCTTTGTCTCTTTTTTCTTCCCCATCCGGTGAACCCATTGTGAAGGTTCCCCCTGGTATCTGCACCATCTCCAAGGTGACGCCAGTGGCTAAGTTTTCTATTAAATATTTTGCTTCACCGTTGCGGCGGTTGGTGATGCTTCCCTGGGCGTTTACTGTTACTGTTTCAAATTGAAAGGTTTGCAGGGAATTTGAGGATGCAGGGGTTGTGTTTCTGGGTATTGAAACAGGTTAATCCGTGCTGATGGGTGTTGATGTAGTTTCGCCTGTGGTTGATGTTGAAGAATTATCCCTAGAACCAAAAATATTGTTCCCTACCACTGCTAAACCAAATCCTGCACTCATCAAACCCAGGGTTTGCAGGATGCGACGACGTGATGAAGTATCGGTGGGTGTGGGAATGGGATCTGGAACTGGAGTGGGAATTGGTTTTGGTTTTGGTGGTGCTGGTGGTGTCAGTGCTTGCAACGCCTCGGCGGCGGTGCGATAGCGTTGGTTGAAATGGTAACTCACCATTTTGCTCAAGATATCCGCTAGTCTCTCGCTGACATTTGCCCAATTTCGCCAAATCACTTCGCCATTGGTGGGGTCTTTGGGGAGTTCGTGGGGTTGTAAACCTGTCAAGGCAGAGATTCCCAGCATCCCCACTGCATAGATATCGCTGCATAACTTCGGTTCGCCGGCGGCTTGTTCGCTTGGCATATATCCAGGTGTACCCACCGCTACTGTAGCGCTGGTGTACCCTTGAGTGTTCACCGTTAAAGTGTTAATTTCTTTGACTGCACCAAAGTCAATCAGCACTATTTTGCCGTCTTGACGACGACGCATGAGGTTTTGGGGTTTGATGTCGCGGTGAATAATATTTTGTTTGTGGACAACGGCGAGGACTGCGAGAATTTCTTGTAAGAGTTTAGTTACTTCTGCTTCACTCAACCGCTTCCCAGGAATAATTTCGTGGCTTAAGTCTTCCCCATCCACAAATTCCTGTACTAAATAAAATTGCCCTTGTTCTTCAAAGTGGGCAAATAGTCGGGGTATTTGTTTGTTGTCGTCGCCTAGTTTGTATAAAACCTGGGCTTCTGAGTCAAATAACCGCCTCACGATTTGCAATACTGCGGGGTTGGAGTTGGGTTTTAGGTGTTTGACTACACATTTGGGTTTAGGCGTTTGCGGTAAATCCAAGTCCTCTGCTAGATAGGTATCTCCAAACCCACCGCTTCTCAATAGTTTGATTATTTTGTAGCGATTCCTGAGAATTAAACCGACAAGCATCAGGTTGATCCGATTTCGATTTACGGTGAGCTATTTGAGGTAGATTATACCAGTTGCGATTGATTTGTGGCAGCAACACTGACATACAACGCCCATCTATCGTTTTGCATAACACGATATTTCTGTAAAGACGTTGCATTGCCACGTCTCTGCAATTCACCGTTTGGCTAATTCGGGTGTCCGTCCTTTTAAACCAATCATCAATTTGAGGGTGAAGATTTTTAATGCAGGTACTCGCTGCATCACCCATAAACCGAGGCATCGTTTTGCATAACACGATATTTCTGTAAAGACGTTGCATTGCCACGTCTCTGCAATTCACCGTTTGGCTAATTCGGGTGTCCGTCCTTTTAAACCAATCATCAATTTGAGGGTGAAGATTTTTAATGCAGGTACTCGCTGCATCACCCATAAACCGAGGCGACGCACTAGCAATATGGGTAGGAAGTGATTGGAAAACATCCTGTCTAACAAATCGGTAAAACCTAAAATTGTCAGGTTCTCTATTTTGCGCCAGCGTTCGTAGCGTTTGAGGACTTGAATGTTGCCAATATCTTCGCCGGCGGCTGTGGCTGTTTGTAATACTTGCGCCAAAGCGGCTGCATCTCGAATTCCCAAGTTTAAACCTTGTCCACCGACGGGATGACAATTATGGGCGGCGTCCCCAATCAATGCTAGTCGGGGGAGGACATAACGATCGCTTTGCATGAGTTGCACTGGAAAAATAAAGCGATCGCCTTCTAATTCCAATTTCCCCATGTGATTGCCATAACGGCGGCTGAGTTCTGCTAAAAATTGCTGATCATCTAAAGCACATAAAGCTTTAGCTTCGTCGTGGGGTGCTGTCCAGACAATTCGGCAACGGTTTCCTGGCAAAGGTAAAATCGCAAATGGCCCGCTAGTCCAAAATTTTTCGTAGGCGGTATCATTGTGGGATTTTTCTGGCTTGACAAATGCCACAATACATGATTGCCAATATTTCCAGCCAGAGGTTTTGATTCCCGCCGCTTGGCGAATGGGCGATCGCGCCCCATCTGCGCCTACCAGTAGTTTACTGCGGACTGTCCGACTCTCTCCAGCAATTTTGATTTCTACGGCTACTGCGTCTTGCTGGTACTGTGTATTGACGACTTCCGCAGGACACAGATAAGTTACATGCGGACAACTTTGCACAAACTCTTGCAACGGCTGCAACAGCGCTTGATGTTCCGCCACATAACCTAATTCTGGTGTACCTAAATCGGTGGTGGTAAATTCCACGACTTCCGGATAATCGGCATCAGAAAGGCGAACTTGGCGATATTTGGCGATATTTGGTAAAATTTTGTCCCAAATGCCAATCCCTTGGTAAATCAGCGCCGAAAGCATGTGAATTGCATAAGCTTGGCCTTTGGCGACGGCTACTGATGCAACTTTGGCTTCAATCAGCAGTACACTCAAACCAGAATCTTTTAAAGCGGCGGCTAGGGTAAGTCCAATAATCCCGCCACCGACAATCACCAAATCGTAATCATATCCCCACTTGTGTGTAGGTGTTTGCAGTGGGGAGAGGGTTTGAGAAGGCGGCGTTAGCGGCATTGTGAAGAATAATTACAGCAACTTAATTATTATTCTGACGCGATCGCCCGCTTTGAGGCAATCAAATTTTGCTATTTTGGTGATTTTCCTAAGTTATCTCTTGCCAAAATTCTGCAAAGCGTCTTTACGAGCCTGACGGCGTTGTTGTCTACGTATCTGCTTGCGTTTCTGCTTGCGTTCTATTTTCCTAATATCGGCACGAGTAAGAATCTTCTTAGTACGCCTAGTATTTCTATTCTCGGTGTAAATTTTTTTGGGTATGGGAGTGGTATCCTCAGAGATAACAGCACTTTCAACAGGTGTGTTTTGGGCTTGAACTTCAGGAATAGAAACGACTGTAGGGGCAAAAAGAACTAGAGCCAAGACTAGACCTTTAGCGAATTTATGCATGGGAATGTCTCATCAAAGGGTCAACAATCAAACTATCCTATAACCGTGTAGCAGATATTTGTAGTTTTCATGAAGTTTACGTAAGGCTCAAAGCCATGAGATGTTCAGCCATTTCAAAATTAGACGTGACATCTTGGACATCGTCTAAGCCTTCTAGGGTATCAAGTAACTTGAGGAGCGATCGCGCTTGATCTGGATCAGCAACCTCGACATAATTACTAGGAATCCAGCGTAATTCCACATCAGTTACCTGAAAGCCCTTGTCTTTGAGTGTTTGCTGGAGAATCTCTAAATTTTCCACCCCAGTAAATACTTCCGCGATATCATCTTCAGTCATCTCATAATAATCAGCGCTACCTTCCAGAGATGCTTCTAGCAACTGTTCTTCATCAGCTACTTCCTGGACTATACAAACACCTTTTTGGGCAAACATCCAGCTAACGCAACCTGTCTCACCAAGATTACCACCATTTTTACTAAAAGCTACCCGCAAATCAGCAGCCGTGCGATTACGGTTATCTGTGAGGGCTTCAATTAAAATGGCGACACCACCAGGGCCATAGCCTTCGTAGCGAATCTCTTCTAGACTATGATTATCTGCACCAAACGTGCCAGCCCCCTTAGCGATCGCCCGCTCAATATTCTCGTTAGGAATACCAGCAGCCTTAGCCTTGTCAATTGCTGTACGCAGTTGAAAATTTCCTGTTGGATCTGGAATCCCGCTTCTCGTCGCCACAATAATCGCCCGCGACAACTGAGTAAAAGTTTTCCCTCTTTTGGCATCTACTACTGCTTTCTGGCGCTTAATATTTGCCCATTTACTATGTCCTGCCATAATCTGAACTTATCTAGACTCTATTCCTAGATTAGGATATACGTAGATTTTGCTAAAATGCAAAGGTCTGAAGGGGAATAGGGATTGGGGTATTGGGAAAGACAAATGACCAATGACCAATAACAAATGACCAATGAGAAATTACTTTAGCCGTCTGCTACTTTTATTTTGTGTGGGCATATTGGCTGTAAGCGGCTGTCAGATGATCTTGCCCAAAGTTAATCAGGATCAAGTGGTACATATTACCCTATGGCAGGGAGTGAACCCGCCACCAAATCGGGATGTGTTGCAAAAGCTGGTAGATAAATTTAATCAAACACACCCAGATATTCAGGTAGAGTCGCTGTATGTTGGGCAACAGGATCAGCAAATGCCCAAGATTTTAGCAGCAGTGGTGGGAAATGCTCCCCCTGATCTGTTGTGGTACAATCCTACGATCGCCGGCCAGTTAGTGGATTTAGATGCCATTATTCCTGTAGACAACTTGCTGGCAGACTCACCAGTCAAAGCCGAAATCGACCCCAGTTTGTTTGCATCGATGGAATATCAGGGGAAAATTTGGTCTGTCCCCTTTGCGACAAATAATGTTGGGATTTTTTATCGTCCCAGTTTATTTAAAGCTGCTGGAATTAACGATTTACCCCGTACTTGGCAAGAGTTACAGCAAACTGCTCAAAAATTAACTCGTGACACCAACGGTGATGGCCGCATCAACCAACATGGCATAGGTTTACCTTTGGGTAAGGGCGAATTTACCGTATTTACCTGGCTACCGTTTATGTGGAGTAGCGGCGGCGAATTGATTAGTGGTGATTCCCAAACGGCTGCGGGAGTTGTTTTAGAAGATAATCAGCAGGCGATCGCAGCTTTGCAATTCTGGCGCGATTTAATTACAGATCGTGCTGCTGTTTTATCAGAACCAGAGCGGGGTTATGAAATGAGTGACTTGCTCACAGGTAAGATAGCAATGCAATTAAATGGCCCTTGGTCTTTAGGAGAATTGCAAGCCACTGGCGTAGATTTTGCTGTTTTCCCGATACCTTTCGCTCAACAACCGGCTACAAGCATTGGTGGCGAGAATTTGTTCTTTTTCAAAACTAATCCCAAACGAGAAAAAGCTGCTTTTAAGTTTGCGGAATATACCTTAAGTGCAGAATTCCAAACAGAATTAGCATTAGGAACTGGCTATTTACCAGTAAATTTAAAGTCACGTCAAAGTGCAAAATATCAAAAATTTGTGCAGAAGTTACCACAGGTGAAAGTCTTTTTAGACCAAGCCCAACATGGGCGATCGCGTCCAATATTTCCTGGTTATAATCGGATTTCTGACAATTTAGGTCGGGCAATTGAATCTGTATTGCTAGGTAAGAACTCTCCCGCAGATGCCTTAAAATCTAGCCAGCAGCGCTTGGACTTGATTTTTAAGTGATGAAATATAGCGGTTTTCAAACGAGTGAGGTACAGTTTTTAATCACAAAATCTGTAGGGGCGGGGTTTTCCCCATTGGTGTCAACTTAACGTAGAATTCATGTCCCACAAGGAAATGAATTTCCTTGCTCATAGCTGAAGTCATCTTAAGATGACTAAATCTCACCAAAAATCCTGAGTCCACTAAAGTGGACTTTAGCTATGAGACGGGAACTTCAGTTTCCGGCAGGTTAAGAAGCCAGACGAGAAGCTATTTTTAACTTAAGTTGACACGTATGAGTTTTCCCGCGCTCCATTATTTTGCATCTTGAAGAAGTTGGGGTTATTGTTGTTGATAAGTTAACGAAACAGTCAGGAGGGTGACTTCCTGGCTTAGGCATATCCTCCTTGGCTAGATTTTGATTAACTTCTAAGGTGGTCTTTAAACTCAATAATATATCTATTCGCCCAATGTTTGTAACAATTCTTTAAGATAGTTTTTGGCGAATTGGTCGTATGGAAACCTGGTCATGATCTGATTTTTTGGCTGTATCCATAATATTTTACAAGAGTATATAGGACTCATATTTGATTTTTGAACAGATACGTAGTGCCGTGTCTAAGCTAATTTTGTGTATTAGCAATCTTTTGTAGTGCGGGCATCTTGCCCGTTCTAATTAGCGGGCAAGATGCCCGCACCACAAGAAAATTTTTTGCAACATTTTAGTCTTGTCACGCCAGTAGGGTGTGTTAGCGACAGCGTAACGCACCCCCCCAAAGCTTTCGGTGCGTTACGGCTTGCGCCTAACACACCCTACACATACTGAGATTTTTTCAGATATCAAATCGGATTCCTATAAATCCGTTTAGGGGTTGGAAACTAATCAACTATAGCAATCCTATTTCAGTTGTGAAAAATATCGGTTTTGGCTGTTGACTGTCAACGGTTAACAGTCAACAACCCTACATGTAAGATTTTACAAATCATTTAGGATTGCTATATCTGCCTCCATGAGTAGTTTTGAAATCAAAACAGATGGCGATATTTGTAATTAAATTGGCATTTTACTATTTAAATTCATAGTAATTATTAGCAAATGGGGAGGACTCATAAATTAAAACCTTTTAAGAGCGAAGGTTTTAACAGTTTTAGCTGTCAAGAAAAAATGCTATCTTTGAGGAGAAAATTCTGATGCCCATTGATTACACTAGTAAAAATTCCTTTGCTGATGAAGGGCTAAATGTCACTCCCCTCTCCTCAGTAGATACCTTGCAAAATAGAGATGAATATAGCTTAAAACTCAGTGGGCATAGTAGTTTTGATGCTACTAGTAATGTTTCTGCAAGTGATGCCAATATTACAAATGATGTTACTACTACAACATATAGTTCTACTTCTGGCTATGGCTTAGTAAATGCAGCAGCAGCAGTAGCTAAAACTATTGGTCAGAGTACCTTTGCTGATGTTCCTGATCTGGGTGGTAATAATTGGGGCGTCGATATGGTCAAAGCCCCAGAAGTCTGGGCTAGAGGATACACAGGTCAGGGTGTTGTTGTCGCTGTTGTGGATACTGGGGTTGACTACAATCATGTAGATTTAAGAAATAATATCTGGACTAACACCAAGGAAATTTCTGGTAATGGCATAGATGATGATGGCAATGGCTACATTGATGATGATTATGGCTGGAACTTTATTGACAACACCAATAACGTTTTAGATAAAAACGGTCATGGTACTCATGTTGCTGGCACGATCGCAGGCGAAAATAATGGCTCTGGTGTTACCGGTATTGCCTATAATGCCAAGATTATGCCTGTGAAAGTTCTCAGTGATTCTGGCTCAGGCTCTTATAGTGCGATCGCTAATGGCATTTACTATGCAGTGAATAATGGTGCTAATGTGATTAACCTCAGTCTCGGAGGCGATTTTCCTAACAGCACCCTGGCATCAGCCATTGAATATGCCAGTAAGAAAGGGGTTGTGGTTGTGATGGCAGCTGGTAATAACGGCTACCCATTTGTCTCCTATCCAGCCGCCTACGCTAACAAGTCGGGGCTGGCGGTGGGAGCAGTAGATCAAAACAACAATATGGCTAACTTCTCCAATAGACCGGGAGTGACTCAACTCTCTTATGTCACCGCACCAGGAGTCAATGTCTACTCTTCGCTACCAGGCAATCAGTATGCTTATTATAGTGGTACATCTATGGCAACTCCCCACGTTGCCGGCGTAGTGGCCTTGATGCTGAGTGCCAACCCCAGTCTCACTGATGCCCAAGTACGTCAAATCATCACCAGCAGCGCAGGCAATAGTACACAATCTCTCACTGCTAGTTTCAATACTGACTCTCTCATGCGTCAGGTGATTGTAGAGATAGCAGGAAATAGTTGGCAATTTTCCACTTCTAGCCTCAAAATTGACTCCACAACTGATAGTAATCCGGCAACTTTGAGCTTTAACCCTGTCTCAAACCTAGAAAGCAATAGTTGGTTGGTCAATTCAGATACTGGGTCACAATTCCGCTATTATGACAGTGGGTTAGGAAGCAATAGTTATGACAACCTTGCTGACGAAAATGGCATGGATTTGGAAAATTTACTCAATCAATTCCAAGAACAAGTTGACGAACTACGGAGATGGTTCGTTAATTTTTGATGGGAAATAAAATAGCAGTAGAGATGTAAAATTCTACGTCTCTACTTGGTAAAATATTACAATTTATATCAGATTACCATAGCTCATACTTGCAAAAAAGTTGCATTATATTGTAATTAATTAAAAGAATTGAACTTTTTTGGATATTTTTATTAATCACTCGTAATTATATGCTGATTATAGTTTAATTGAAACAACAAGTAGATTCAGCGTTGGTCAACAAACCCATGTAACACTACTTAGCCACCAGCTAACAGGCTGATGCTGTAAGACTTTGTTAAACAGATAAATTATATTTCATAAACAAATAAGCAAGGGAGACAAGAATCATGCAAGATATGAACTTTACACCCCTAAATGAGCAAGATCGTAAGAGAAATCTCCAGCTAGATCAAATGAATCATGCTCCCTACTCTACAATCTTCTTCATCATCCTAGGTATGTTGTTGTTATTTACTATGAGTACATTAATGGCTGCTTTTTAATTAAGTTTTGTTAAAGCAGAAATAGTCATTTTTTGTATACTGATAGCAATTTCAACAGCAGACATAGAGGGCTAAGGAGATTTCCAAAATAGAAATTACCATGCAAGTGTGAGTACACTGTAGGGGTATACCGCTAAAGCAGAACCCTCAGGGTACGGTTGTTTGCCCTCCAATTGGTAAAATTATTTTTAGAAAACGCCTAAGCTTGACTTGATCTATGTTTCAGCTTAGGCGTTTGTATTGCAATGTAGGTCAAAACCTCGACGCCAATCCCTACAAAGAGGGGACGCCTGACAACGGACTGGCTCAACGCCACTTGCTCTACTTGGGGAGAACCCAAGACCGCAGTGGCTCTACTTGGTGAACAAATTAGTTGTGCTTATTTCCTATTTCCTTTCATTTATTTATACTCTTAATTTCTTGCTCAATTTGCTCACTAATAATTTCAGTTCCCATACTCGGTTTATCTAGGCTAACTCTCAGAAAACTTGTCTTGTCATCTTGTGTAAATTTTTTGTCATTGTCAGAGTCTTTGAGAACTTTTAAGAAAATGGCATTTTGGCTGGGAATAACAACCCAATTAATCAGTTGAGTATTGTTTGGGGTAATTTGTTGGAGATTCTTACCTGATAAATCAGAAATATAACCAATGACGGCATCTTTTTCATTGAGTTTTTGATCTCCATTGCCATCTTGCTCAATGATTCTATACAACCAAACTCTTGTTACTACATTGCTTGCTGATTTTGTCTCTAACAAATCGAAGGAATTAATCAGTGCTTTTTTATTTAATAGTAAATTTGTTGCACCATCTGATTTTTGATAAAAAATAATATTAGATAACTTGCTATATTTACTTTCGTAGCGCGAGAATTTAAAATTATTTTCTGACTCTGTATCCTTCTCTGTAATGTTGACTGGAATCATTAAATAATCTGATTGTGTTTTGACAATTAAATCACCGTAAAAAATATTAGTTTCTGGCTTTGGCTTGTCAACAGCATTTGCATTTGTCTGCGCTGTATTTCTGGCAACATTTCCACCACAAGACGCAGAAACTGTGGCGATGATTGTCGCTAAAGCAATTCTCTGCAAACAGCTAATATTGAGCATTGCAATCTCTCAGCAAAATATGACGGTGTTTTATTTTATTCCTTGCTGGTCAATATTGCCTAAGTAAGTCTGTGGGAATAAATAAAAATACAAGATGTATTACAAAAGATAAATATCCTTCAGGTTAGCTAAACATTGCTTGTCTACGCCCAGTTGTAAAATTGTCAGAATGGAGAAAGCGATACGCCTAGCAACATCATCTGGAGAGCAACTTGCATAAATCGATTCAATCTGTCCAACCACCACTAAAATTTATTCCTCTAAGTTTTAACCCGCTAGTACTCCAGATTACTAAGTGGTTAGTACCCTTTTTTCTCAGGTTTCGGACTCGTCCTTGGCTACCAGCTGGTATTTTGCGTGTCGAAGCCAAGAATGCTGAGGTCTTAGCTGAACTTTACCAACAATTCCAGACTGGCAAAATTCGTTTGTTGCTGGCATCTCGTCATCCAGAGGTAGACGACTCTTTATGTATGTTATACATGCTTTCGCAAGTTGTACCAAGGGTAGCTCGTCGGCAAGGTATTTCACTGCCACACCCGGTACACTGCCACTTTCTCTATGACCGAGGTATGACTTTATGGGCGGGGAATTCACTTGGTTGGTTTTTCTCCCGCATCGGTGGTGTGCCAGTTCGTCGAGGGAAACGACTAGACAGACATGCTCTCCAAACAGCACGGGAATTATTTGCCAATAGCAAGATGCCTATAGCAGTCGCTCCTGAAGGCGGTACTAACGGTCATAGTGGCATTGTGAGCCAATTAGAACCCGGCGTGGCTCAAATGGGTTTCTGGTGTGTAGAAGACATGGTGAAAGCCAATCGCCCTGAGACGGTGGTAATTGTGCCGATTACCATTCAATATCGCTATGTCCAGCCACCTTGGTCAAGATTAGACTGGCTTTTGAGTAAATTAGAAGCTGAGAGTGGCTTACCAGTACAACCAATTGACCAGTCTGTTATTGATGGGCGAGAAGAACTTTACTATCAACGGCTTTGTCGGTTGGCAGAATATCTGATTTGCGAGATGGAAGAGTTTTACCGTCGTTTCTATCATCAAAACCTGCCACATATTCCCAATCAGGAGGTAATTGAACGACTCCACCGTTTACTGGATACAGCTTTGCAAGTTGCCGAGCAATATTTTGGTCTGCAATCACAAGGAAGTTTTATTGATCGCTGTCGCCGTTTAGAAGAGGCAGGCTGGAGTTATATTTATCGGGAAGATATTGCAGATATCAGTGCTTTACCTCCCTTAAAACATGGTTTGGCAGACTGGGTTGCAGCAGAAGCAGATTTGCGGATGCGGCATATGCGGCTAGTGGAAAGTTTTGTCGCCGTCACTGCCAACTATATTCAAGAAAAACCTACTGCTGAAAGGTTTGCCGAAACGGCACTACTTATATTTGATATGATGTCTCGCGTTGGTGGTGGTATACTACCTGCACGGCCTCGTTTGGGTTGGAGAGAGGCACAAATCACGGTAGGTGAGCCAATATCAGTTAATGAACGCTGGTCAATTTATCAGGCTAGCCGTCGGGCTGCTCGGCAAGCTGTGAGTGAGTTAACGCAAGACTTGAAAGTTGCTTTAGAGAAGTTGATTGCTTGATGAATCTCTAAAAAAATACACAGATAAATCATGAAGATTTATCTGTGTTGCCAAAGCATAAACGAGAATTTTTACGCTTACTAATCTTCTAAATCTAGATCACTGTCATCATCATCGGGATCGAAAGGTAGATCATCGAGATCTATCATTTCGGAGATTTCTTCTACTTGATTGAGATGCTCAGATTCTAGAGGTTCACGCGCTATGAGCCGACCATTTGCCTTGAGCCATTCCAAAAGAATAAACTCATTACTAGAACGAATTACAGTAGCTCGCTGATTACGGGGTTCTTCACGCAAAGGACCATTAAGCATAAAAAAACTCTCTTTGAATTGGGAAAAATTACAGGGTTCGTCGTCAGCACTAAAACGAACCAGCAGGGTAGTCTTTACTACGAACATTATTCGTAATCAGCAAAGACGTTTATACTGAATGGTCATTGACTGCCTAAAGCTTATGTTTGTAAGCCCTTGTTTAGCATCTTTTGTCAGGTGAATCTGCACTGGGATTTGCTTTATCAATGGAGCTAGCATTTAAAAAGCCTGACAAATCAATCGCATCTATCAGTCTAAACCATCTTGACAAAAAAATATTAATTTTAGTAGTGGAATTGAGACTAACCGACGAAACTGGCGTAATCATACTCCTTATCCCATAACGATTAAGAGCGTTTTGGTATTTTTTCGCAACACAATTTTAATTGTGCTGCCGCTTTTTCAAATCGGTTAGTAAAACTTGGTAGCGATCGCCAAATGTTACGCCGTGGCTACTGCTACATCAGGTGTGGGGGTTGGGGTTCAAAATGGTCTTGTGGATCAGTATTTTAGGAATCTCTGTGTGAGCATCATTTTTCCAATCAGTAACACTTAGAAGTTGTACCCAATACCCAACAATAGACCAATTTCAGTTTCATCAATAAAGCCAACGTTAACGCCAGCAGTTGCTGTCAATTGGGGAGATACAGGAACATCAACCCCACCAGAAATCAGAAATCCCAGGGTACTATCTCGTCCTGTAGAAATTGCAGCTCCAGCACCCAAATAAGGAGCAATACTAATTTGTTGTTCTCCTATGTCAGTTAATGACTGAATAGGTAAGTCAAAGGTTATGGGTACGAGAAAAACTGTATTGTCTCCAATCAAAGCCGCAGGACGAACAGAGAAATTGCGAGTCAAACCTATTTTGCTAAATACAGCAAAGGAACCTTCGCTGATTGTGGTTCTTCCTCCCAATCCAATATTGCCACCGGCTCCTATGTAGCTACTCCCAGAACGGGTAGCTCTACCAGGTGTAATTTCTTGTTCGATAACTGGATCTGGTGTTTGTTGATTTATCCCTGGAGTAGGCGTTTGTGGTACTGAAGGTGGAAAAGTTTGGCCATTTTGGCTAATTTGCAAATCAGCTGCTGAAGTAGTCACTTTCCTACTTGGTGTTATCTGTGATTTGCTAATTGTTGTATTTGTCGGTGTTTCAGCAGCAACTTTAAATGTGTTCAAACCAACTATTAAAGTTGTCAGACCTAGGAGAGATAAAGTTCTCGTAATAAAATAAGTCATCATGAACAATCCCTGTGAGTCATGGATAGAAAACAGAAAGTTGGCAAAAGTTTTCCGAGCATGGTCTACAAAGAACGGTTGTGATAGACGAGCGATCGCTTGAAGCAAAAATGTATTAGATATGGGTTTACAAGCAAACAAGGAGAAAAAAAATTTCCCTCATGAAGTTAGTTTCGTGAACTACTAAGAGGATGAATCAAAAGTCCTCTCTCTATATTTAGAGTCAAAGGTAAATGTGACAGGAAAGTGACAATTTAACTCCTGACTTTTCTACCAGAAAATCTGTGTGCCAGTTGCGTAAGTTCTGACTATAGGAATCCGATTTGATATCTGAAAAAATCTCAGTATGTGTAGTGGCGTGTCTAGGCTAAAATGTTGCAAACAATTTGGGAGCATCCCAAATGTGTAAATTTATTTTTTTGTAGTGATGGCTCTCTAGCCCGCTTCCTGGACATTAGGGAGCAAGATGCTCCCACTACAAATTTTATTTTTGCAAAATTGGGATGCTCCCAACAATTTTCTTGTGGTGCGGGCATCTTGCCTGCTAATTAGAACGGGCATCTTTCCCGTTCTACAAGAGATTGCTAATACACAAAATTAGCTTAGACACGCCACTACGTATCTGTTCAAAAATCAAATATGAGTCCTATACATACAGTGTTTTTCAGATAAATTGAATTAAAATAGCTATTTGCTGTATGTTGTTATTACACAGCTTGAATCTGTCCAAGCACCTCTATTTTGTTTTTGTCATTGGCTCTTAACACCATTGATTCTCCCGATTTGGGGTAAATATTGCCAACTAAATTTGTAATATTAACTTCGTGAGTAACCATAACAATTACGCCGGGAGTGCTACGGTTATTCAAGATGAACTGTCGCAGTTGTGCTGTTTGTTTAGATGCTGTAGTGTAATTACTAAAAAAAGAATTCAGGATAGGGAACGGACGGACTTTACCCAAATTCAATAGTTTTGCCGTTTCTAAACAGCGACACCATTGGCTGGATAAAACTCTAGAAACTAAAATATTTCGGTTTTTAAAAGTTTTACCGATTTTAATTGCCTGTTTTCTACCTTCATCTGATAAATTGCGTTGTGTAGCACAGTCATTGAGTCGGAAATCTGGCGGATCGCCGATTCCTGGTGCTAAAGCATGGCGCATGAGAATCACATAGCCTTTGCCTTGCTGAAGAAGAGACCAAATTGCTGTTTCAGACTTAGTAGCAATATAAGTTATGGTAGCTGAGTCAGGAGTTTCTGGGTTTGTAGATAAAGATTTTGCTTGGGTTTCTTCAGTTTTAGGATAATATAAACGTTTGAGTATTAAAGATAGGGCAGTAGCACCAAGACCAAAGATAACGTAGCGACGCATTATGAAATAGGGTGATAATTTTGATTGCTAGAGAGTGCGATTTTTAAACTTCATCACTAGATGAACTGTCTATTGACTGATTATCATGAATAGTTTCAGTCGGTTCATTTAATTCAGAAACTATCACCAATTCAGCCTCTTTTTTATGACTGTGATGCCATTCGTCTAAAACATCTTTAATCAAAACTTCTTGCAGCCAAATCTTAGCAACAACAGTAAGAGGTAGGGCCAGAAACAAGCCTAAAAAGCCAAAGAAAGTCACAAAGAATAGTTGAGCAATTAGTGTCACAGCTGGTAGCAGGGAAACTTGATGTGCCATGACAATGGGTGTGATGAAATTGGTTTCAGCTTGTTGAATAATTATGTAGAGAATCAAGACAGCAACACATTTCCAAGGGTCATCCAAAAGAGCGATCGCTAATGCTGGCACTGCACTCAGTGTCGGGCCAATATTAGGAATTAGGTTCATAAATCCTGCCAAAACTGCTAGCGCTAGTGCGGCTTTGACACGCAGAATTGACAAGCCAATTATACTCATTACTCCCACTACCAAAACAGCAAAACCCGCCCCGACAATCCATCCTTCCAATGAAACTTGACATTTATCTAAAATTCCTTCCACTCGCCGCCGATAAAAGGAGGGAAATAACCGCACAAACACTTTGCTGTAAGCCAGAGGATCGACTAATAACATTGCTGTGAGCACTATTACTAGTAAAATCTTCAGCACAGCTTCCAATGAGCTTGATACCAGCGCAAAAGAGTTACCCACTACCCGATTAATGAAGGGCTGTGCTTGTTCGATCAGGCTATTCAGATCGGGTATGTACGGTGTGAGTTCAGCAGGAACCCAAGTTTTCAGTTCATCTAGCCAAGTGTTAAAGCGCTGAAACCCTTGCGGCACACGATAGGTTAATTCTTGAAACTGCTGTGCAAAAGGTGGCACAATCAGCCAGAAAAAACCGATAATACCAGCAAAAAAAATGCCAACTGCTAAGAGTACAGCGAATCCCCGCTTCATTCCCCAACGTTGAAAGTACCTTGCTAGGCGGTTTAAGGTGACAGCTAAAACAATCGCGGCAAACACTAGCAACAGTACTTCCCGAATTTGCCACAAAATGTATAGAGAAAGAACTATGGCGATTAAGCCGATCCATTGACCTAGATTCACGGGCTGACTCCCAGCATTTAGCTAGCTGCACATTTGATTCAATGCAGCTAGGTTAGCTGATTTTAGCAACTTTCGCCTAGTGGGGCATGGGGGAGCCAGTTGCGTGGGCGGGTTTCCCGACTTAAGCAAACTGGCGTCATAGGTCATTGGGCATAGTACAAGATAAAAATTACTCTCTATTGCCTATTCTCACTTCCCGCGATCGCCATAGGAGAACGATCGCTAAAATTACTGACGGTAACAAAACTATAATTAAGGCGTTGATATCTGTTCCGGCGATCGCTAGACTCGGGCCTATGTACTTAATTAATAGGGACAGCACAACGGAGAGCAGAAGTACTTTCAGAACTAATCCTAGATTATTTTCCATAAAAGTTCGGCAATTCACATTTTTTGGTGGGGTGTACACGCATTGGGTACACTCCATCTAGTCTCTAGAATAGACCCATAGATACAAAACTTTGCAAAATTAGTCATTTGTTCACAGATTAGGGCAAATGACTAATGAAAAAAAAATCAATCGAGGGTAGATTAAAATGCCTGTTGAAACCAATAACAAAAATTCCATCAAACCGCCCAGATGGCGGCAGTTTGGTGGCAGTTTTCTCATACTACTAACTCTGTTACTACTGTTGAACTTTATTGTTCCTAGCTTCTTTGGCCCCCGATTGCCACAAGTTCCTTATAGTGACTTTATTGTTCAGGTAGAAGCAGGGAAAGTAGACAAGGCGATTGTGGGTAGCGATCGCATTGAATATGTCCTCAAAACCGAAACTCCAGATGGTGAGCCTACGGAGCAGGTATTAAGGACTACACCAGTCGCCATTGACCTAGATTTACCCAAGATTTTGCGTGAGCATAATGTTGAGTTTGCAGCGCCACCACCAGACCAAAATGGCTGGATTGGGACGATACTTAGCTGGGTAGTGCCACCGTTAATTTTCTTTGGTATTTGGGGCTTTTTGATGAATCGTCAAGGAGGCGGCCCGGCTGCACTGACGGTAGGTAAAAGTAAAGCTCGGATTTCATCTGATGGCAGCACAGGTGTAAAATTTACGGATGTGGCTGGTGTAGATGAAGCCAAAGTCGAATTAGAAGAAATTGTCGATTTCTTGAAAAGCGCTGACAAATACACCCGCTTGGGAGCAAAAATTCCTAAAGGTGCGTTGCTGGTAGGGCCTCCAGGAACGGGTAAGACATTGTTAGCCAAGGCGATCGCTGGGGAGGCTGGTGTGCCTTTCTTTAGCATCTCTGGTTCAGAATTTATTGAACTGTTTGTGGGTGTAGGTGCGGCGCGTGTCCGCGACTTGTTTGAACAAGCCAAAAAACAAGCCCCCTGTATCGTCTTTATTGATGAGTTAGACGCACTGGGTAAATCTCGTGGTGGCGCTGGCGGTTTTGTCGGTGGTAACGATGAACGGGAACAAACCCTCAACCAGTTACTCACCGAAATGGATGGTTTTGACGCCAACACAGGTGTAATTATTATTGCAGCTACCAACCGTCCCGAAGTTCTTGACCCTGCATTGCGTCGGCCTGGTCGCTTTGACCGCCAAATTGTGGTTGATCGCCCTGATAAAATCGGTCGGGAAGCCATTCTTAAAGTCCATGCCAGAAACGTTAAATTAGCTGATGATGTTGACTTAGCTACCATCGCTATCAGAACTCCCGGCTTTGCTGGCGCAGACTTAGCTAACTTGGTGAATGAAGCCGCATTGTTAGCAGCTCGCCAAAATCGCCAAGCGGTAATCATGGCAGATTTCAACGAAGCGATCGAGCGCCTGATTGCTGGTTTAGAAAAGCGATCGCGTGTACTCAACGAAACCGAGAAAAAGACCGTAGCTTATCACGAAGTTGGTCACGCCATTATTGGTGCTTTAATGCCCGGTGCTGGTAAGGTGGAAAAAATCTCTGTTGTTCCTCGTGGTGTTGGTGCGTTGGGTTACACAATCCAAATGCCTGAAGAAGACCGCTTTTTGATGATTGAAGACGAAATTCGTGGACGGATTGCGACTTTATTGGGTGGACGTTCTGCGGAAGAAATCATCTTTGGCAAGGTGTCTACTGGTGCAAGTGACGACATCCAAAAAGCTACCGACTTAGCAGAACGCGCCATTACTATCTACGGTATGAGCGATAAACTAGGGCCTGTGGCTTTTGAAAAAGTCCAACAGCAGTTTATCGAAGGTTACGGTAATCCCCGCCGTTCTATCAGCCCACAAGTAGCGGAGGCAATCGACCGGGAAGTTAAGGAAATTTTGGATAATGCTCACCACATTGCCTTAACTATTCTGCAACAGAACCGCGACTTACTTGAAGAGACTGCACAAGAACTGTTGCAAAAAGAAATCCTGGAAGGTGCAAATCTGCGAGAACGTCTCCAGCAAGCCAAAGCTCCAGATGAAATGAATGAATGGTTGCGGAGTGGGAAGTTGTCAGCAGATCAGCCATTGCTGCAATCTATCTTGAATTAATAATTTGTGATTGAAAAAGCGATCGCTCTTGCAACGGGGCGATCATTTTTTTATGCTCGCGCCTCTGCGGTTTATTAATGCACTATTTTAGCCTTGCCACGCCACTAGGGCTATAAATTGTGAGATTATGATAAACTCAACCAACCAAAAACCTGTTCCGCAGTTAGTTCCAATTCAATACCCTCAAGCACAGGTAATTTATCAGCACCTTCGTATAACTCTACACGCTGTCCAGGAAACACCGCCAGCACACTTTCATCTTCTGGGTTGAGCAACCAGCTTAATTCTGTACCATTGCGCGAACAATGCAATAATTTATTCAATACTTTTTTTAATTTTTGGTCTGGAGAAAGAATCTCAATCGCCCAGTCAGGATGGATTTCAAAGCGGTTAGCAATTCTTCCAGATGCAGTTTTAGGAATTCTCTCCCAACGAAACACAGCAACATCAGGGACTATAGAAGCACCGCCAAAAGTGCAGCGCAGTTCTGGGAAGGCGTAGGCAATTTTTTTCGTTTCTACTACTTGGTTGATGAAAGTGCAAAATTTAACCTGAAGTAAGCTATGTTCACCTTGAGGCATGGGTTTTTGAATAATTTCTCCATTAATAAAATCTGATGCTGGTTCTGTTTCTGGGAGTTTGAGAAACTCTTCTAAAGTTAGCTGGGGTTGACTGGTAATAGTCATAAGTGAGTGGAAGATATGGGAATGTTCTAATTATGGGCGATGGGCTATACTCTGTCGCAGTCAGGTTGCCAAGTTAAAATACTTTGTGTAGATAAAGCGATCGCATTTTGTTTGCCAAGACTCATTTACGAATATCCAAGACTCATTCACAAGTCTCAAATACTCATTAACGGAGTTCTAATACTCATTCACAAGTCTCAAAGACTCGTTCACCGAGTTCTAATACTCATTTACGAGTCTCAAATACTCGTCAACGCTTTTGTGAGTCTCATCAAATTGGTTTTTCCACTTAACCTCAAGTCTTAACTTCGCTGCCAAATTTTAATTGTCTTATCTAAACTCCCACTCACCAACATCTCACCGGAAGCAGTGAAGGCTACGGCTGTGACGGTGTTGGTATGTCCGATAAAGGTAGCTAAAAGTTCTCCGGTTTTGACATGCCATAATTTGATAGTTTTATCAGCACTACCACTGGCGATAATTTCCTCATCAGGACTAAGGGCGATCGCACAGACTTCATCTTTATGGCCTTTGAGGGTGCGAATTAATTCCCCAGTCTCTAAGTCCCAAATTTTAATTGTCTGATCGCGGCTACCACTGACGAGAGTTTTAGCATCCGCACTCATGGCCAGAGAACGGACAATGTGGGAGTGTCCCATGAGGCTATGTATGGGTTGGGTATCGTTTAAAGGTATGTCTCCCATCTGGTAGGAAGTACGCCAGACTTTGATTTTGCGGTAGCTACCTGTAACTAAAGTTTGTCCATCTTTGCTCAACACGAGGGAATGAGCAGCTGTATCATCCAAAGAAAGAGCGATCGCTACTCGACGTTCTGTTAAATCCCAAAACAGAATTTTTCTGTCATCTCCTCCAGTCGCTAACATTCTGCCATCCGGGGTGAATGCAACGCACCTCACGATCCCATTATGCTTGTGCAAGATATCGATCAAATCTAGTGCGCCTACATGCCAAATCTTAATTGTCGAGTCTGCACCAACACTTACTAAAGTCTGCCCATCAGCACTAAAAGCCAGGGAATTTACCTCATCTACTAGCCCAGACATCACCCAAGGCGACTCCGACAATGTCTCGATTAACTCACCTTTGGTTAAATCCCATAGCTTAGTTTCTCCATGACTACCACTAGCTAATATGGGTAAAGTCCTGCCACTGTTATAGTCTATACTGTTCGTCGTCGGTGTTCTCATCCGCGAAGGGTCTCCCACAGGAGAAGAATAGGCAAGGCAATTAATCCCTCTCGTGTGCCCTTTCAAAGTCTGCCAATATTCCCAGTCACCGATGATGTTCTTCAGGGGATGCTCTGCTGGCAAAGTGCGAACTGTCTCTGTGATGCTCTTCTGAGCCACCTCTGAAACTGCATCTTGTTTACCCACCAGTGATTCTAAGTACCAACTCAGTCCCCCTGCACATAACAATTTACTGGGAGTGACATACAGTTTGGCTTCAGTGAAATCAACTTGTTGGCTAGGTAAAAAACCAGTAATTACTGCTTGTTTTTTGTAACCCAATTTACTAGAAGATGGATAAAACAAACACAGAAAAATTAGTATTTGGTGACTTTTTAAATCTTCTTGACTAACTGTCCACCTAATTTTGTCTTTCTTAAGACTATTAAAACTTTCTCCGTCAGCAACGTAGACTTGAATACTTAGTTTTGGATTGTCCGACAGCAAGTAAATAAATTTACTTTCACTGCGTAAATTTCCTTCGTCATCCAAAATCATGTTTTCAATTGTATCTTGGGGCACTTTTTTTACTAACTTGCCCAGACGTTCAACCATGATGCGATCAACAATTTGTTCTCGCAACAGATAATCTTCCGCTTGCTGTTGGAAGTATTGAGAAAACGGAATCATCCAATCAGGCGGTTCGGGATATTCGGGTGGTGTAGGAGGGGGATTTTTAGCCAGAAATCCGGCTTGTTGACGACATAATTCTAGGAGTTTTGCCATTGGCTCGCCCCAAAATGTCATGATTTCGCTGTGACAACCTTTGACTTGACTTTCTAGTAAAGATAAGTCATTGGTCTTAGTTTTTTTAACACGTTGAAGGAAGTCAGCTTGTTGAGCTTTTAGTAAGCTAATCCAATCCATCTGCATTAGAGCGGCACACTACTGCATACTTAAGGTAAGCTATACAATCCAATTACTCAAGTTTATAACTTTTAGTTAATTAAAATTCAGTAATTTTAGCAGTCAAAGAGAACACAGCCTAAGGCATGGGTTCGCGGTAAAGATACACCCATATAGAATTCAAACATATCATGAATTGATACAGTTGAGGTATAGAGAATTAGATAATGTCAGATTATTCTAACGAACCTGGCAAAGGAGATACTGTTTCTATAGAAACAGTTCTTTTAGCAAAAGCGGGTGTGATTTCCCAGAAAAATCAAAAGTTTGGGGAAATTTTTTGGCAGCGAATAGCCAAGTAACAAGGGAGCATCCCAAATGTGTAAATTTATTTTTTTGTAGTGATGGCTCTCTAGCCCGCTTCCTGGATATTAGGGAGCAAGATGCTCCCACTACAAATTTTATTTTTGCAAAATAAGGATGCTCTCACTAACAACCACCTAATGTCACTGACTCTAACTTTAATACTACCTGAGAAGCACGAATGATCTAAATTAGCTAATTTCCAGCTTGGTTATTGGGTAGTGTGAATTGATTGCTTTCTCTAAACTCTAATTCTTTAATTTTTTTCAGCAAATCCAATTCCTCGCTACTAACGATTGTCTCTAAATTCGCTATTCTTTGCTCTAACAGTTCAACTCGCTGTTGTTGCACAGGGGTAAGCTGCAATTTTTTCTGATCAGCACGCCAGACTGCAACTGTACCCACGGCTGCACCGCCAATAGCCGCTAAAGGGAGAATCGCACCACTTCTAGTAACAGCTGAAAGTGGGATGCAAACTGCGAGAATTCCCACGGTAAATCCCCAGATTTTTGAGGTAGCAATTAATCTGATATCTTGGGATGGTTCTAGGTTATTTTCTGATACTTTAGTCATAACGGTTTCTAATGCTTACTGTCTAGGTTGACACGATCGCCTATTAAAATACTTCCTACATTTGGTTTAAGTACAATTACTCTATTGAAATAAAAGTGATTATAATTACAATTTTTTGCTCTCTTAGTTAAGTAAACCAATCTGGTTTTGCAAATTTGTGGCGTTAGGTAGTAGTCGCAAACTTAGTGAATCAATAAGATTGGCTGAAAATGAAGTGAGGAAGTAGCAGATGTCAGTTCGGGCTTTTTTTGAAGCTGCTAAAGTTGAGAGTACACAGTCGCCTTACGATACCATCCATTTAAAAATTTTTTATCCTGCACAGATTTCAGGAAGTGATTTAGCAAAAAATAGCAGCGTAGTACCTGTTGATCAAGAAAAAGCACCTTTTCCAATAGTAATTTTTTTCAACGGTTTTAACTGCGACGCCCAACAATACCATTGGCTAGCGATGGAACTTGCTGAACGTGGAGTAGTGGTAGTTGTTTTTAACTGGATTACACACAGCCAACCAGGAATAATTAGCCTCACGCCTGGGGCCGATTTAGAAAACAGAAAACCAAAAGTTTATCGTACTACTTCTACTGCTTCAGCTTTGCCTGCACTGTTAGCTAAATTAGCACAGTTACAAAACCAAGGAATTTTAGCCGGGATGCTTGACTTGCAACGGATCATTTTTGGTGGACATTCCGAAGGTGGGAGAGTAGCCATTGAAAACGCTGATCCTAGCTTTTTTTCTCAAGTCGTAGCAGCTTTTGCTTATGGCACACACACAGCAGGACTTTTGTTTCTGGGCTATGAACCAAGTACAATTTTACCCTTACCAGACTCTTTACCTGTGCTAATAATGGCAGGAACCCATGATGGAGTAATTGCTAACAGTAGCGATCGCTATGGCATGAATCCACAATATCCTACCACCCCAGTCATCCGTACATTTCAAGAAGCGATCGCTGGCGGACGCAATGACAGCTATCTACTAATCCTCGCAGGCGCAAATCACTTTTCTATCGCTGATAGCCTAGACTCTACTATACCTAGACCCTATCTTGATTTTCCCTCCACCCAACCCCAAGAAAACTTCCGTTTACTGATTGCTGAAATTATTGGTTTGTTCATTGATACTCATGTTCGCCCGCAACCAAAAGCAGCCGAGATGCTAGAGCAATTACTCAATACAGCCAATCCTCTGATAAAATCCTTTGAGCGTAAATAACTAATTAGGGCATGGGGAATAGGGCATAGGGCAGAGTAACAAATAACAAATAACAAACAACAAATAACAAATGACAAATAAAATTTTTCTAGCTGGTGCGAGCCGTGGTGTTGGTAGAGAAATCGCCGAATATTTAACAGCACAAAAACTCAATGTTAAAGCACTTTTGAGAACAGAAACTGCTGCTGCGGAACTAGAAGCATTGGGTATTGAGGTCGTTTTAGGAGATGCTTTGAGTGTAGAAGATGTTGAACGCGCCATTTCAGCAGATGCAGCGATCAATACCGTGATCAGTACCCTTGGTGGTTTGCCTAATAATACCCAAAGACCTGATTACCTGGGTAATAAAAATCTCATTGATGCCGCAGTTAAAGCCGGAGTCAAAAAGTTTATTTTAGTGACTTCTATTGGCACTGGTAATAGTGTCGGTGCTTTACCTCCCCAAGCTTTGGCAGCACTAGGAGAGGTTTTAGTTGAAAAAGAAAAAGCCGAACAACACTTAATTGCCAGTGGGCTAACTTACACCATCATCCGTCCCGGTGGACTAAAGTCAGAACCAGCAACCGGTAATGGAGTTTTAACCGAAGACCCGCGAATTGTTGGTAGCATTCATCGTGCAGATGTCGCCCAATTAGTTGTCCGTGCTTTAAATTCTGATCGCAGTAACAATAAAGTCCTATCAGCTGTAGACCGTAATCAGTTATTCGCACAATTCGAGTTTGCCGAATTCAATTTAGACTAAAAGGCTCGTAGTGAGGACTGAAGTCCTCAAAATACACCCGAATTACAAAATTAGCCCCGCCACCTGAGCATCTGATCCTTCACAGGGTTTTCAAATTCTCGCCCCTCAGCGATCGCACGAGCATATTCTCGCTTTAACTGATAGTACCACTGTGCTTGCATATCTGAGTCCTTAATCAACCGCAACACAGGGTCATATTTCAATCCAATTTGTTGCTTTTCTACCACTGTCCTATCTTGACCAAGAAAAGCCCTGATTAATAAGCGCATCAATGGTTTAAAACCTGCTAACCAAGAGTGTGTCCAATAAAGAGCGAACGTTACCTCGGTTTCTGTGTCAGAAATAGGTGTAACAGTTGTCAAATTACAGACTCGCTGGTTTCCACTGGTTGTCTGTTCCACTCTGATTCCAGGTAACCGAAAAGAAATTTCTGTTTCTGGAATACCGTTACCAACAAGCTTATATAGTCGTCCCATACTGGGCGACAATTGGTGTTTTCGCATGGTAAACCCGTAGGGCGAAGCATCAAATTGCTTGGCTTCCTCATTGAGTTTCCCCGATCGCCACCACCAGACTTGATGAACATAGGGTGAATGAGCCGGGTCCATCAGACCTGTCACCGCATGATCTACAAAACATGGAAATCGCATCACTTCTACTAATTGTGGCGATCGCTCTTCAAAGCCTTCAATCACCGGAATATCAATTTCTGGGGCTGGTGGCTGGGGTTTTTCTGGGTCTGTGATGTAAATCCAGATGTTTCCTTGGGTTTCGTGGATGGGATAGGACTGCACGTTAAAGCGGCTCAAATTTTTCTCTTGCCCTTCCACTAGGGATGGAATCACCGTACAGTTTCCATCAGGGTCAAAGCGCCAACCGTGGTAACAGCATTCGACTTCTTGCCCATCAAATCGACCACAACTTAAAGGTACCGCACGATGAGGACAAATGTCCCGCAAGGCAGAGACTTTGCCATTTTCACTCCGCACTAACAGCACTGGCTCCCCTAAAAAAGTACGGTCAATCATCTTACCAGGTTTCAGCTGATAGCTGGGCAGAGCATAATACCAAATATTACGTAAGAAAAAGTTTTGATTGTTTGTCATATATCACTATATCTGTCTTTTATCTATTACCTTCTTCGTGAATAAATGTCCTGAAAAATTGGTAATTCCAGCGATAATTAGGAATTAAGAATTAATTTGACTGTGTTATTCACCAGACAGTTGCAGAGACACAGTTCTTTTTCTCGGCCCATCTAGCTCAAAAAACAACACAGATTGCCAAGTTCCTAAAGCTAAGTTGCCATCCACAATCGGAATTACCTCACTAGTATTTAGTATGATAGCCATTAGATGTGAGTGAGCATTTATTGGCTCATCTTCTGGAACATCCCTTAAATGCAAGTCATTGTGTAAGTATTGGTCTGATTCTGGTGCTAATTTCTGCAAAAATACTTTGATGTCTTCTAATAATCTGACTTCATTTTCGTTGATAGCTAAAGCAGTTGTAGTATGCCGTGAGAATACTAACACTTGTCCATTTTTAATTGATGTTGACGAGATAAATTCCTGAATTTGCGGTGTGATGTGATGAATATTAATTCCTGGTTTAGTTTCAATTTCAATTATTTTATTAAAAATTATCATAGGTGGATCAATAATATTCTAGTGAAATTTCAGCAGTTATAAATAGATGTTAAAAATACGATACTATAGTTTCTAGTCCTTGCACTAGTCTTTCTATGCCTTCTTTGGCTGTCTCTTTTTGCAGCGCACCATAAGCAACTCGCAGATAGCATCCATCCTTCATGCCAAAAGTTGTACCTGGAATCACTGCTACTCGATGTTCTTGGATGAGTCGTTTAACTAACTCAAAAGCATCTATCTGGGTATGAACTTTGAGGAAAAAGTAGAAAGCGCCTCCAGCTGGGATAATGCTACATAAACCTTTGAGTCGGTTTAGGGATGCAATTACCAATTGCCTAACTTCAGCGATAGTACCAATATTTGTTTTTAAATACTCCTCTGTTGCTTGCAATGCCCCCAAAGCTGCATACTGAGAAATTACAGGCGGACAAATCAAAATCGTGTCCTGGACTTTTTTTACAGCAACAAGTAAATTTTGGGGAATTACCATGTAGCCGATGCGCCAACTGGCGAAACCGTAGGCTTTAGAGAGACTATAGAGAGAAATTGTGTGCTCACTACTACCACTAAATGCACCAGGGGAAATGTGTTTGACGCCGTTATATGTAAAATATTCGTAGGCTTCATCGCTGATGTGGTAAATGCCATGAGTGCCACAAATTTGATTTACTTGTCTTAATGCGGCTTCTGAATAAACAACCCCTGTGGGATTGTTGGGTGAAATTGTGACTATCGCCCGTGTTTTAGGAGTAATTGCTTGAGCGATCGCTTCTGGACGCAGGTGGTAATTTTCATCTGTCTCTACCAAAATTGCACGACAACCAGCCATAGCGATCGCCATGTCATGGTTGAAATAATAGGGGGTGTTCAAAATAATTTCATCGCCAGGACAAGTAATCGCCAAAATGGCATTCATAAACCCCATGTTGCTCCCGGCGGTAACAACAATACAGTTATCATTATTAATTTCTATGCCGTTGAAGGCTAGTAATTTTCCTGCTATTGCTGTTAACAAAGCAGGAATTCCTTCAACTGCTTGATATAGATGATTACTGGGTTCAGCGAGAAATTGCGGTAACAAATCTATCGCTTCCTTGGGTGGACTGTAAGAAACCACACCTTGTCCTAGAGAAATGGTTCCGGGAGAGTTTCTAATTAATTCCCCCACAACAGGAATGATTGGCGACTGTACCGCCTGCATACGAGAAATGAATTTAGTCATTTGGCATTTGGCATTTGTTATTTGGCATTTGTCATTTGTTATTGTTACTTCGTCAATGACAAACCCACTTCCACAGAGGATGACTCGGCCCTTGCTGACGGATACGACACACCTGCTTTTCTAAACGTTGCTTTTCTTGTGGTGGTAGCCCAAGTAGAATATTCCGACTTTGCCAAATTAGAACAGCAGCCGTCATCCCGACGCAAAATGCTAAACCAAGGGTAGCTAGGGGATGATAAAAGAGTCCATAGCGCACTGCTACCCAAGTAAAGTATTCTTGCCATAGAGCAATTTCTGCATGTAGATTCCACAAACAAAGAGGCGCAATGATCAGCCACAAACAGCTGACAAATAACCATCTGCCATATACTGTTAGCTGGTGTAGTCTTTGCACTTGTTGAGCAAAGGAAGAGTCATTTATTAATGTTTGTTCAGGTTGATCCATAACAGCACAAAATTACAAGGCATGGGTTAGCAATTCCCAAATCAAAATTGCAAATGCTTTCACCCATTTATGAAACACAACGATAGCTGAAAATAATTCGTAATTGAATGATTTGTTTATGACTATTTCTTAACTAAGAATTACGAATTAAGTAACTCGGTGGGAAAAACCAAAACTATGTGAAGAAAGGTAAATACAGCTAAACCCCTCTTCCCTCCTGCCTTGCCATAACGATAATTTTTAACACTGAGCTACTTAATAATTAGTTAGCTATCCTGGGAACTAGCAGATGTATCAACTGCTTGGGGAGTAGCTAAAACTGGGGATTGACCTGTACGTTCTCGCCAGGATGTTAGGAGAGTACTAGCAACAAAGATGCTGGAATAAGCACCGGCACTGAAGCCAATAATTAGGGCTAGGGCGAAGTTTTTCAGTGTTTCGCCACCAAACAAAAAGATGGCGAATAACGACAACATAGTTGTTAAGGTGGTGTTGATTGAGCGTCCTAGTGTCTGATTAACTGCATCATCAACAATGTCAGCTATGGGGCAGTTGGGGTTAGTTTGTAGTGTTTCCCGGATGCGATCGTATATTACTACTGTATCATTGACCGAAAACCCTGTAATTGTGAGTAGAGCAACAATAAACAGGCTGTCTACTTCTGTACCAAATACCAAACCCAAAATCGAAAAAATGCCTGCGGTAATTAAGACATCATGAAACAAGGCCACGATCGCAAATATGGCATAGTCCAACTGGAAGCGGACACTCAAGTAAGCAATTATGCCCAAAAATGAGACAACCAAAGCCACTACACCAGAGGTAAATAACTCCCGCCCTAGAGTAGGCCCGACAGTATCAAGCTGGTTTTTTTGTTCGTCAAAAGTACCAATTTTTTCAGTTAAGGCAGCTTGTAACTTGGTGCGCTGCTCACGATCTAAGTTTTTTGTGCGAATTAATATGCCATTTTCGGCTTTTGTCTCTTTGTCAGCGATAATTTGGATGCTGCTGTCACCTAGTCCCTGTGCTCTAGCCACTTCTCTGACTAAATTAATATCTATGGGCTGGTCGCAGTTACCTGGTTTAGTACAGTCTCGCTCTAACTGCAATCTTGTACCACCGACAAAATCTAAACTAGGACGTAAAGGGGCGCGAATCTGAGGATTTTGCCAAGAAATCACCATTGAGGCGATACCAGCCAATATAATGGCGGCAGAAATAGCCCACCAAAGCGATCGTGATTTGTTAATACTAAGTTTCATCGTGCTACCTCTGCCTTATTTGGTGCTGGCAGGTTCGGACAGAAAAGTTCTGGTTTGCGGAGTGCCGGCATGGAAATTGCTAAAAACATGAAGGTACGACTACAAGTAATAGCGCTAAACATACTCATTGCTACCCCTAAGCCCAGAGTTAGTGCAAAACCTTTGACTAAACCTGCCCCTAGCCAGAATAGTGCTACACAGGCAATAACTGTCGTCACGTTGCCATCTAAAATACTCGAAAAGGCGCGGTAAAATCCCGACTCTACAGAACGATATAGGGTTTTGCCTGCTCGCAATTCTTCTCGTGTCCGTTCAAAAATGAGTACATTGGCATCTACTGCCATCCCTATACTGAGTATAAAGCCAGCAATCCCTGGCAGAGTTAAAGTCACACCCAACAAGGCAAAGCTAGCCCAGGTAAGCAAAGCGTAAATTACTAAAGCAATATCGGCAATTAGTCCTGGTAGTCTATAATACACTACCATAAATATTAACACTAAAGCCAAGCCACCTAAACCAGCGTAGATACTGCTTTGAATACTGTCTTTACCCAAGGTTGCCCCAACTGTGCGGATTTCCGCAATTTCCACAGGTACTGGTAATGCTCCACCACGTAACTGCACCCCTAAATCATTGGCTTCTTGGGTCGTAAACCGACCTGTAATCACAGCACGACCACCGGTAATCCCGGTAGCGGCAAATTCTGGTGGGACATTGGGAGCGCTGATGAGTGCATTGTCTACAAAAACGCCGATGCTACGCCCAGTCCCGGCGAGGTTCTTGGTTAGTCCAGCAAACAGTTCGCCACCCTTTTGATTGAAGCGCAGGGCAACATTCCAATTGTCACTACCTTGAGTAGGTTCACCGTAAGCATCTTCCAGAAATTGACCTGTCAAAGGCGGGTTGGTGCTTTCAAACAATTCAGCGATCGCTTCGTTATTTTTTTGTAACTCTTCTTGATTTTTCGCAATCGCCGCAGTGTCCGAGGATTTTCTTAACTCTTCTTGCTTGGCTCTGAGTTCGGCTCTGGAAGCTTGGAAGGCAAACAGTTGAGTTTCTGTACCAGGTTTTTGGATGCGGAATTCCAATTGCGCCGTACCCCCTAACACCCGTTCTGCTTGCTCTGGATCGTTGACACCAGGTAGCTGCACGAGAATTTTATCTGAGTTAGGCACGATTTGAATTACTGGCTCAGAAACGCCCAGGCCATTAATCCGACCTTCAACGACTTTTTGCACAGCTTCCAATTCACGTTGGGTGATTTGCTTAATCTCTGGTGTAGTTTGCACCCGAATTGTGAGCTGTGAGCCTCCCCGTAAATCAAGTCCTAGGGGTATGGGAATCAAGGCAATCGCCGTAATGGCGGCAATTACCAGTACTAAAATCAAGGCTAATAGCGATCGCTGTCTTTGCATACCGTAACTCGCAACTGACAAAGGCTATAATAGCGCTCTTTTAAAGAGTTATGAGTTTTTGGTTAAGAGTTATGAGTTGGGAGGGATCACTTTTATTTTGATTGTCACCTAGTAAGAATTCATGGCATATATAGGAATCCGATTTGATATCTGAAAAAATCTCAGTATGTGTAGGGTGTGTTAGGCGCAAGCCGTAACGCACCGAAAGCTTTGGGGGGGTGCGTTACGCTGTCGCTAACACACCCTACTGGCGTGTCAACGCTAAAATGATGCAAAAATAAAATTTGTAGTGGGAGCATCTTGCTCCCTAATGTCCAGGAAGCGGGCTAGAAGCCCGCACTACAAAAAAATAAATTTACACATTTGGGATGCTCCCAAATTGTTTGCAACATTTTAGTCTAGACACGCCACTACGTATCTGTTCAAAAATCAAATATGAGTCCTATATAGTAATTATGTGCCACTAAAATCATTAGCATGTCTGAATTACCTTCATACGCTGAAGTCCATTTAGGTGCTCAAGGTCGCTTAGTAATTCCTGCATCCCTGAGGCGATCGCTTGGCTTGGAAACAGGAGATATCTTGATTGCCCGTCTGGAAGCAGGGCGGCTCGTTTTGGAAAAACAGGAGACTATTAAGCATAGGCTCAAGGCTCGCTTTTCACACTTGCCGAAAGACCTCAGTCTGTCTAATGATTTATTGGCAGAACGCCGTCAAGAATCTGAACGAGAGATCAATGAATGAAGGCAGTTCTTGACGCTTCAGCTTTGCTTGCCTATTTGCAAAATGAACCAGGTAGTGAGGCTGTGGAAGCAGTGCTAGACGAGTCTATAATTTCAAGTGTCAATTGGGCGGAGTGATGCAGAAATCAATTGCTGCTGGTGTAGTTGTTGATGGTATGTACAATGACTTAGCAGCACTAGGACTGAAAATATACTCTTTTGAGTTAGAGGATGCTGAAGTTACAGGGCGGCTGTGGCAAGAAACTCGAAACCACGGCTTGTCTCTAGGCGATCGAGCTTGTTTGAGTTTAGGGCTGAGGCTTAGTATTCCGGTTTTGACGACTGATAGAGCTTAGAGAAACCTGGGGATGGCTTTGGATGTGCGCGTAATTCGTTAAAAGTTGAGCAATTGCGATCGCAAGTTTGCCAAAAAACAGTTTAGGGAAGAGGCATTGAACATTCCCGATGCCCCATTTCCTATGCTCTAAACTCGCAAAGCTACCATTTTTTCCACAGCTTCCACAATTTGCTCTGGTTGGACAATCGTTAGTCTTTCCAGATTGCCATTGTATGGTGTGGGGATATCTTGAGAAGACAGACGCAGCACTGGTGCATCTAATTCATCAAACAGGCGATCGTTAATTGAGGCAATTACTTCGGCTGCAATACCCCCAGTCCGCATTGCTTCTTCCACGATAATCACGCGATGGGTTTTGCGGATGGATGCGCCGATGGTGTCAAAGTCTAGAGGCTTGAGTGATATCAGGTCAATCACTTCTGGGTCATACCCTGATTTTTCCAGAGTTTTCACTGCTTGCAATACATGATGCCGCATCCGGGAGTAAGTCAGAATTGTGACATCTTTACCGCTACGCACAACTTCTGCCTTATCTAAGGGCAATAGATATTCTTGTTCTGGCAGGTCTTCTTTCAAGTTATAGAGCAGAACATGCTCAAAGAATAACACCGGGTTATCGTCACGGATAGCCGATTTCAGTAGCCCCTTGGCGTTGTAAGGTGTGGAACAGGCAACAATCTTCAACCCCGGAACGGCTTGGAAGTAAGTTTCTAGTCGCTGGGAGTGTTCTGCCCCCAATTGCCGTCCTACACCCCCAGGGCCCCGAATCACCATTGGAATTTTAAAATTACCGCCGGATGTATAACGTAGCATCCCAGCGTTATTGGCTATCTGGTTAAAGGCAAGTAGTAAAAAGCCCATGTTCATGCCTTCAATGATCGGTCTTAACCCAGTCATTGCTGCTCCTACAGCCATACCAGTAAAGCTGTTTTCTGCAATGGGTGTATCTAAAATTCGGAGTTCGCCATATTTTTTGTACAGGTCTTTGGTAACTTTGTAGGAACCGCCATAGTGTCCAACATCTTCACCCAGAACGAATACACTGGAATCACGTGCCATTTCTTCGTCAATGGCTTCCCGCAGGGCGTTGAAGAAAAGAGTTTCTGCCATTTAAACCTTTAATTACGCTTATTGTTTTAGAATCTTATCGTGCTGCCGTAGCAAATACCGTGAGCGATCACACTACTTGAAGTTGGGAATAGGAATTAGGAAGCAGGCAATATGGACTTGATTTTGTTTTCCATCACTCTCCCACTCTCCTTTGCGCTCTTTCACAACCTACCCTGATGCTTTATTGCTATTCTGCCGTGAAAAAGGGACCAATTTCTCAGAGCAATATCATTTAATTCAGTAGTGTCGATTACTTACTCAACACTCACTGCTCGGTAATGTCTAGAGATACCAAGGCAAAAAATAGCTGATAACCAACTTGATTTATTGTGCAATCAGCTACAAACTGGAGAGTCGGGCAGATGAGTAGTCATCTGATTATCAGGAAAGCGCTTTGGTCTTCCTGGTTTGCGTTTGTGTCGCTGATTAATTGACTTTTCGCTGGCTGCTGCCAATTCTTCAGGTGTACATTGAAACAGACGCAAAGCTTCTAAATATTTTTTTGGTGTCATCGTGGGTTCCGTTCGCCCTGCTTCCCAGTTACGAACACTGGTTTCACTGATTGCAAGCCTGAAGGCTACCTCTGTACGGCTTAAACCCGCACGCTCTCTCAGGACTTGCATATCCATATTCCATGCTCCCCTAAAAAAACTTAGAACGTATTTAGTAAATCAATTGACAGTTAGAATGGCTATTGACAAAAATTTACTAACTATATTCTTTTATAAGCGATCGCCTCCAACTCTGCCAAACCCCAAAACTGCTATCTTCTGTACTATTTCGGACAAAACTTTCTCTCAAAACTCCAAATATCTAGATCAAGATAGATAAAATTCCCCGTTTTTAACTAACAAACTATAAAAATATCTTACTTTCGGCAGACATCTCCCAATTAATTGCCAGAGATATACCACAACTTATCAATAAGACGTAAATTTCAGCTTTTAGTAGGCACTTCATTGCCTCCAAGCAAATATCACGGATAATCACGACAGCTTCAGACTCAACTGTTGAGCTTCAGGAAAATCTAGATGTAAATTATGGCTATTTTCATAATTGGTAATGAATAACTCTTTACCTTTAGAAGCAGTAGTTTTCTTGTAGTTATTCATGCCATACTGCAATTCCCACTCAAACATACTTGCAGCTTGAAAATTTTCTCTAATTTCAGGTGAGTCATCATAAGTTATTAGCCAACTGTGACGACACTCCATAACTAATTCAGCAAACCTCTTATCCTCAAAAGATGTATGTAAATCACCATCTTTACCATATAACTTAGATTTCTTAGCAATAAAATAGGGAGGATCTAAAAATATAAATACATCATTACCATCCACATCCAATAATTTGCTGTAATCTAAATTAGTAATTTTGACATCTGTCGTCAAAATTGTTTCTAGTTTCTCCAAACGCTCTATTGATGAGTGAGTGAAACGTTTATGAAAAGCTTGCTCAGAAAAACCACCAGATTCTACAGTACCGGAAAAAGTAATTCTATTCAGAACAAAAAAGCGTACTGCCCTATCAAAATCAGATAAGCTATTTGTATCTAAGTCTGTTAATTCCGCAAATAGCAATTTGCCATTTGTATATTTATCTTTAACCCGACGGATTTCTTCTACTAGCTGGGGTAGATGAGATTGAGCATATTGCCAAAATAGAAATAACTCACGGTTTAAATCATTAATCCAGATTTTTACATGAGGAAATTTTTGCTTCAAATAGATAAATACAGAACCACCACCCACAAAAGGTTCTCGAAACTCCGAGAAACTCTCCGGTAAATATTCGGCTATTTGGTTAATTGCTTTTGATTTACCACCTGGATACCGTAGCGGACTTTTGATCATAATTGTGGTTATATGACAATCCGATTTGATTATTGAAAAAATCTAAGTATGTGTAGTGGCGCTCTGCGGTTTATTAATGCACTATTTTAGCCTTGCCACGCCAGTAGTAGCGTGTCTAGACTAAAATGTTGCAAACAATTTGGGAGCATCCCAAATGTGTAAATTTATTTTTTTGTAGTGCGGGCTTCTAGCCCGCTTCCTGGACATTAGGGAGCAAGATGCTCCCACTACAAATTTTATTTTTGCACCATTTTAGCGTTGACACGCCAGTAGGGTGCATTATTATTATTAAGTGTAACGCACCGTATTCAAACCTCAGATGCGTTGCGCTGCGCGACAACACACCCTCGTATTTGTTCAAAAATCAAATATGAATCCCATAACAAAGTTTGATCACCTTAAATATCGACATTGCTGAATGAAGGGATGAAAATTAAAAATTCAATCTCTCAAACTCTTACTCTGGAGCGCCTGGAGCGTGGCGGACACTTTCGACAAGTCGGGAAACCCGCCCACGGAAGTGTCCTCTTCTGCTTGAGATTTCCGAATCTTCAATTACACAACTTACTTTAACCAACGTGCCGCATCTTTAGCATGGTAGGTCAAAATCAAATCAGCACCAGCGCGTTTAAAGCCAGTTAAAGTTTCCATAACCACACGTTCCTCATCAATCCAACCGTTGAGGGCGGCGGCTTTAATCATGGAATACTCACCAGAGACATTGTAAGCAGCAACGGGAAGATTACTGGCTTCTTTCACACGCCAAATAATGTCCATATATGCCAAGGCTGGTTTTACCATCAGCATATCAGCACCTTCGGCAATATCCAGGTCAATTTCCTTAATTGCTTCGCGGGCGTTACCTGGGTCCATTTGGTAAGTTCTTCTGTCCCCAAATTGCGGTGTGGAGTCAGCCGCATCTCGAAATGGCCCATAATAAGCCGAAGCATACTTAGCCGCATAGGACAAAATCGGGGTATCTTGAAATCCCGCCTCATCCAAGCCTGCACGAATTGCCTGTACAAAACCATCCATCATCCCTGAAGGAGCGATGATATCTGCACCTGCTTGGGCTTGTGATACAGCCGTTTTTTTCAGCAGTTCCAGCGTGGGGTCATTTAAAACTCGTCCTGTCAAATCCCCCACTTGCAGATAACCACAGTGACCATGACTTGTGTACTCACACAAACAAGTATCAGCAACCACAATCAAATCTGGTACTGCTGCCTTAACCGCAGTCGCTGCTTTTTGCACGATACCGCAATCATGCCAAGCACCAGTAGCATCAGCATCTTTATCCTCAGGAATACCAAAGAGAATAATTGCGGGAATTCCTAAGTCATAAACTTCTTTGGCTTCCTCCACAATTTTGTCTACCGACAGTTGGTAGACTCCAGGCATAGATTTTACTTCCTTCGCAATTCCCTCACCTGCTACAGCAAACAGTGGGTAAATTAAATCACTCGTTGTCAGAACAGTTTCGCGTACCATGCGGCGCAATTGGGGATGGGTACGCAGACGACGGGGGCGATGAGTGGGAAACATAAAGTTTTATGAAGTATAACAACACAAATGGACACAATATAAAGCGTCACAAAAACAGGATAAAACCTGGCTTTTGTCGGACAGACTACGAGGAGTGCTTAACTGTCCTATGCCCTACTGTTGATGAAGCTGTGGGGCATTTTTGTTTTTGTATTGTACAACTTGGCTGACATCTCTTTGACAAAATATTATAGAAAACTATCTAAAAAATTTGCGTAAATTAATTGAGGAATTTGGAAAATAGGAAATGGGAAGATTCCTGAAAATTACCAAATGTGAAGCACGAATTAGCAATTACTAACTACCAATTTGCCATTGCTATCCTTGAGGGTATTTCAAACCTCTAGTTATGAATCCTATATATGCTATTGCTAACAGCAATTATCATTTGTTATTGGTAAGGGTTAAGGGTCAAAAATTATTTCCCCATGCCTCATGCCCTATTCCCCAGGTTAGTGATATTACGACTCTATCATGTGCGTCATTGTCTTAAGATTGAAAGACTCGCTAGATTCGTCAGAAATTAAGTTACGTTACCTTAAAACCAAACAAATACACTTATGTCAACTGAACTTCAGTCAGATATTCATAAAGCAGTTGAACTTCGCCGCAACTTTGCGATTATTTCTCACCCTGACGCGGGTAAAACTACCCTAACAGAAAAGTTACTACTTTACGGAGGGGCAATTCATGAAGCTGGGGCGGTGAAGGCGCGACGGGCCCAGCGCAAGGCTACTTCTGACTGGATGGCAATGGAACAACAACGGGGAATTTCTATTACCTCCACGGTGTTGCAATTTTCCTACCAAAATTGTCAGATCAATTTACTGGACACTCCCGGACACCAAGATTTTAGTGAAGATACTTATCGCACCCTCGCCGCAGCAGATAATGCAGTGATGCTAATTGATGTGGCTAAAGGTTTGGAACCACAGACCCGGAAGTTGTTTGAAGTGTGTAAGATGCGGGGTATTCCCATTTTCACATTTGTGAATAAACTCGATCGCCCAGGCAGAGAACCGTTAGAATTGTTGGACGAAATTGAGCAAGAATTGGGATTACAGACCTACGCGGTGAATTGGCCGATAGGTATGGGCGATCGCTTTAAGGGTGTTTTTGACCGTCATCAACAACAAATCCACCTCTTTGAACGTAGCGCCCACGGTAGCCGTGAAGCCCGTGACACCGTAGTTGACTTAGGTGATGCCAAAATTGCAGAATTGCTAGAACAAGACCTTTACCACCAACTAAAAAACGATATAGAACTGTTAGAAGGAGTGGGCGAGGAACTAGATTTGGATTTGGTACATCAAGGAAAAATGACGCCCGTGTTCTTTGGTAGTGCCATGACTAACTTTGGGGTGGAGTTATTCTTGAAGTACTTCCTCGACTATGCCCTGAAACCAGGTACACATAACAGCAGCGTTGGTGAAGTTCCCCCTACCTACCCAGAATTCTCTGGCTTTGTTTTTAAACTCCAGGCGAATATGGACCCGAAACACCGAGATCGGGTTGCATTCATCCGGGTCTGTACGGGAAAGTTTGAAAAAGATATGACGGTGAATCATGCACGGACTGGCAAAGTTGTCCGCCTGTCTCGCCCGCAAAAACTCTTTGCCCAAGAACGGGAATCGATTGATGTCGCTTATCCTGGTGATGTGATCGGTTTGAACAATCCTGGTGTTTTTGCGATCGGCGATACAATTTACACAGGTCAGAAACTGGAATATGAGGGAATTCCCTATTTTTCACCGGAACTGTTTGCCACTCTCAGGAACCCCAACCCTTCAAAATTCAAGCAATTTCAAAAAGGAATTTCGGAATTGCGGGAAGAAGGCGCAGTACAAATTATGTACTCAGCTGATGAAGCCAAGCGCGATCCAATTTTGGCAGCAGTAGGTCAATTGCAATTTGAGGTAGTGCAGTTTCGCCTCCAAAATGAGTATGGTGTCGAAACCTTACTAGAATTGTTGCCCTACAGCGTCGCCCGTTGGGTGGAAGGTGGTTGGGAAGCTTTGAACCAGGTGGGACGTTTATTCAACACCACTACAGTCAAAGATAGTATGGGACGCCCAGTATTGCTATTCCGGAATGAATGGAATTGCCAACAGTTAGAGGGAGACCATCCAGAGTTGAAATTAAGTGCGACCGCCCCAGTATTTTCCGGTCAACAGCCAGTAGAAGGATGAAGTATGAATGAGAAAAGCTCAAATTTAAGAAAGGATGAAGGATGAAGTAGGATACTCCTGCATCAGTCCTGATGACAATCAGTTTTGTGTTTTCCACATTCAACCTTCATCAGGGAATTTAGTTATGAAGAGATGGGAGTGCTAGTATTCGTATGCCTTCACACGCCGAATCGTCTTTGGAGGCTGGTTTAATTGCCCTCAAGCAGGGAAATTACCAAACAGCGATCGCTCAATTAGAACCTGTGGCTAACAGTCAGAATCATGGCAATGCTGGCTTGCAAGCCCAGGTGGGTTTAGTGATGGCTTACGCACGCAGTGGCGAAGTGCCCAAAGCGATCGCCATGTGTGAAAATCTAGTTGAAAGCCATAATACTCAAGTTCAAGAGTGGGCAAAACGTGCTCTCGAACACTTGACAAAACGCCAACAACGCCAAAAGTTATCATCAAAAAATCTTGAAACCGGATTTGTTGCTTTTGATCATGCCAAATCAGATGCAGCATCAGTCAAGACTGCACCACCACAGCCACCAAAAGAGCCAGTAGTTGAAGCCCCAAAATCTAGTACCGCTTCTGCTGTACCAATAGCTAGACGACAAAACATATCACAAACAAGTCCTAACTTTGGCAGCTTGCCAATTGTGCATACAACTAGCTTCAAAAATACCATAGAAGAAGCACCATCTGCTTTAATCAAATCATCTGGTTTTCGCCCACAAACTAAACCATCCAGCATTTATTGGCGGCACGCAGGACGAGCTAAAGTCTGGCAACCCCTACAAAAGTTTAAGTTACTTCCCTTGCGACTGCTGTCAGCAGGCACTTTCATTGCTCTATTTTGGGTGCTGCGAGAAATTTTTAAGTTCGCAATGGGATTAATTAACCAGACTTTATATCAGCTACCTTACTTGGAACCATTGCAGCTTTTATACCGCGATCCTACCCCAATTTTGTTTCTAGGTTTATGCTTGGCGATCGCCGTCTCGCCTTGGTTGTTAGATCGACTCATGGCAGATTTCTATGGCCAGCGACAGTTGGCGAAAGAGGTCTTAACTAGCCGCAGTCGTGAGACTGTGCGTGTACTGCAACGGACTTGCCAACAACGAGGCTGGCCGTTACCCCAACTACGGATTTTACCCATAGCTGCACCCATTGCCCTTACCTACGGTAATCTCGCCCGCAATGCACGGATTGTCGTGAGTCAAGGGTTGTTAGATCAACTGGCAGACGATGAAATAGCTGTGATCTACGCCGCTCAACTCGGACAAATTGTCCACAGAGATTTTGTCGTCATGTCTCTGGTGCTGTTGGTGACGCTACCAGTTTACAAGTTATATCAGCAATTTTCACAATGGGGAGACAAAATACCCCAAAAAATTTGGCGCTGGCCTTATACATTCGTGGCTAGCCTCGCTTATGGGGTTTGGTGTTTCTTGATTGGGACAACTTTGTTTTTGTCGAAGTTGCGGCTTTATTATAGCGATCGCTTCGCTGCCGAAATCACTGGTAATCCCAATGCCTTGACTCGTGCCATACTCAAAATTGCCATTGGCATTGCTAGTGATGTGGAAAAACAAGGATATACCAGTTGGCAATTAGAAAGCCTCAATCTCCTTGCACCAGTAGGTTATCAGCAGAGTCTCTCTTTGGGCAGTGTTGCAGGTCACATCTCCTTTGAATCAATCTTGATGTGGGACAGTTTCAATCCCTATCGCCATTGGTTTACCATCAATAACACTCATCCTTTAATTGGCGATCGCATCCAACGCCTCTGTCAAATAGCCCGTCACTGGCATATAGACCCCGAACTACATCTCATCAGTGAACAGTCCTTTGCGGGAAAACAACAGTCTTTCTTGTTACAAATCGCTCCCTGGTTAGGCATTCCTTTAGGGTTTTTATTTGCAGGTTTCATTTGGCTAGCTTGGCAATTAGCCTTTGCTACAAAACTTCTAAACCTCAAGTGGATATATGAGGATTGGTCTTTTGTTACGGGTTGCCTACTGATTGGTTTTAGTATCGGTATCGTCATCCGCATGAATTCCATGTTTCCGGATATCCAACCAGCCACAGTATTGACTGACGATCGCCTGCCCAACCTTTTAGCCAACCCCTCTGCCATTCCCATCGACAGCATTCATGTCTGTCTCATTGGTAAACTATTAGGCCGTCAAGGTGTCAGTAACTGCCTAGCACAAGACTTAATTCTCCACTCCCACATCGGTTTGGTGAAATTACACCATATTCCTTGGTTAGGGCAATCAATTAATCCTCAAGATTGGATTGGTCGGCAAGTGATTGTTACAGGCTGGTTTCGCCGTGGTGCAACACCTTGGATTGATATTCAAACTTTGCAATCTCAAAACGGGACAACCGTCAATAGCTCTCATCCCATTTGGTCTACGATTTTGGCAGTCATAGCACAAGCATGGGGTGCATATATTTTTCTCACAGGCTAGTTGTAGGGCATTGGGCATTGTAATTTTGAATTCCCCGCAGGGGCTGACCCTTGACAAACCAAAATGTAAAGAAAAGTTGCAGGTTTTTTCTGTAAGTGTTACATTTATTTACACAATCCTCGGCATATAGTGATAACTCAGCATCCTAGCTTAGTTACGACCGATGGCTGTAAGCGCCAGTATCTCCTTTTTCCTCCCAACACAGCAGCAAATCAACCAGCCATTGGCTGGTTTTTGTTTCCAATTTCCCCTGTTGAGAAAAAAATGTACTTTATGCTACGATGGAGCCAAGCTAACATCAGAAATGTCTGCGCTGAACTAGCTACGTAGAAAATACCGTGATAATGTAGGGAATGGTATTTATTCTGCGAACAAAGGCATAGAAGAAGACGTTTACTGTAGCAGGCAGTAGGCTATTAAGTTTACAAATCTTAGAATTAAGGTGGTATTAGCCGAGCGTCATGTGCGCTTTTGTATTAAACAAGCTTGATCCCGACGAAAAACTGTATTGTATAGGTTGAAAGTTTGGAGTAAAAAAATTGGTTTATGGCAGTCTTGGTCAATAGCATCTATTCAAAAGCCAAAGCCAAGTGATGTTTTCTCACCTTGCCATGTTCATTCAACTCTGGAGGTATAGTTCATGTCCGTTCGCCTATACATAGGCAATTTGCCAAAAGAAGAAATAGATCGTCAAGAGCTGCAAGCTGTTTTTGCAGCCGAGGGTGACGCCGTTACCACAAAACTCATCAAAGACAGGAAAACTGGCAAATGCCGTGGTTTTGGTTTTCTCACAGTCAACAATGATGAACAAGCAGACCAAATTATTGAAAAGTATAATGGTCAGATGTTCAAAGAGACAGCTATCAAGCTAGAGAAAGCATTACCCCGCACAAAAGGTGAGGAAGGTGAAGAGCAAGCACCTAAAGCTGTCAATAATGCTAGTAGCAATCCTGCACCAAGCACAAACAAAGAAAGCAGCCGTCGAGAGAAAAGTTCTAAAAAGCCTCGGCGCGGTGGCGGTGGACGTGAAACCACTACTACCTCTGACTCAGATACTATTCGTCCAGACCCCCGTTGGGCTTCTGAATTAGAAAAGCTGAAGCAGATGCTAGCTGCTCAAACCACAAATTAATCCCCTCAAGTCAGAAATTAAAAATTAAAAGTCAGACTTTTTTGATTTTTAATTTTTAATTCTTAATTTTTCCCTCCAGAGTCCGAAATAGCAACGCGAGGGCAAAGTAGAATTATTCATCGGCAATAAATTCTCCCTGCATAAGTATATCTTCCGAAAAGCCGTCTTTATATCCTTAACCTGGCAAAGGGTTACAGATTTGGCTAACTAAAGAAACCCCTTCAGTTATCACACCAAGTAATAGAGTGAGACTGAGGGGGTTTTAAGTTGATCATGCTACTTGAGGAATGCTGTTACTAAGGACAGGACTTACGCCTCCAGCACATATATGTGCTGGAGGCGGCTTCTCTGAGAGTGGCGACTGGCGTCAAGTGGCGTCATAGGTCATAGTAAAAAAATATTTGAAATTAATTATGCCCAATTACTTATCAGTGGCATTTGACTGCACTTGTGTATATAAGTCTCAAAATAGTTGCTTTTATGTATACACATCCAGTAATTTCTTGCAAAATATGACTTGATAACAACAACAATACTGCTCATGAACCATTCTCAAATTCAATTTTGCGATCGCAAGTCGGAAATTGACCTCTACCAACTGCAACAGCTATTAAATCTCGCAGCTTTCTGGGCCAAGGGACGCAGCATTGAGGATTTGAGCCTAGCCATTGCCAACAGCGATCCAGTAATTTTTGTTTGTGATGGAGAGAAACTTATTGGCTTCACTAGGGCGACTTCAGATTGCGTCTATCGCGCCACAATTTGGGATGTTGTCATTCACCCAGAGTATCGTGATCTGGGATTGGGCAGCAAATTAGTCGAAACTGTTTTGACCCATCCCCGTGTGAGATTGGTTGAACGCGTCTATCTGATGACCACTCACCAACAAAGATTTTATGAAAAAATTGGTTTTCAGCCTAATACAACCACTACTATGGTGCTGCACAACCAATCTCATCTAGCTTCTCTGACGACTGGAGAAATTCAGCTTCAGGAGTCAATAGGGGGATAGATACTTGCAGCCTGGTAAGTTGCTCAGAGGTTTTTGTAGTATTGGGAGACGAAACAATTTCTAGCTTTCCTCCCATCACTTCCAGCAAGGTTTGATTGAGCAATAGCTTCATTCCTGGCGATAGATCAGGATTCTCTTGACCAATTTGATAATGCTTGTCTTCAGAGTTTACAAAATCAATAGATTTGATGAAATCTATCGACTCGCTCCCAGTTAAAGCATGAGCTGGTATGTCCAACCAAATATTTACAGAATTACTAGTTGGTGCAGGACTACTAGAAATAAAAATACTGCCTTCCTCCATTTGCGCGATCGCAGTATCTACTAAATTCACTAATACTTGGCGTAGCCACCTAGGGTCTGCCAAAACATAAATATCTGGATCTGCGGGTAGCACTTGTAAGGGAAAATTCCGATTTGCTGCCAACAGATAAATTAATTGATACACTTCTTGCAAAACTTCAGTTAGCGGCAGAGGCTGAATATCTAACTTGTTAGTGCCGTGTTCAGTTCTGGCGACGCGGAGAATTTCATCAATCAGCTTCAGCAATTTCAGCGCCCTTTCGTGAGCTTGGGCGATAAATTCTCGCTCCTCTGCTGGATCTTCGCACAAATCCGACAAAATTAACTGGTGCAGGCCAATCAGACCATTGAGAGGCGATCGCAATTCATGGGTAGTCCGTGCCAAAAAACCCGCTTTAAACTGGCTCATTTCCCATGCCATTTGATATGCCAGTTGCAATTGCTGCAACTGTTGCATAATTTGTTGCTCTTTTGGGGTAACTGGGGTTGAGCTATGTGTAGAATTTGACAAACGCCCAAATATCCGACAACAAATCATCCCCAGTGCTATTCCTGTACCTAAATATACCCAGTTGCTCCAATCCATCATTTAGCAAATATTAACTTTTTCATTGATCACAATGCTGCAAAATCAACTTCTGGATTTCCCAGCCCATAAAGTTCGTGGACGTAATTAAAATTTTTCTGTTTCGTACCTCTTAGAGGCCTAGGGTTTTGCCCACAGGTAAAACAGAAACAGCAAACCAGCCCGGTGTCACCAGAAACAAAATACACACCAAGAGAACAATATTATAGCTACTGAATTTTTCTAGGCTAAAAATTTAACTTGATAGCACCCTGTCGCAAAATTTGCCAATTCGTCCCCGTCCATTTGGCAACCGTAGAAGGTATGCCCATCCCTGATATCTCTCCTTGAGATTGTGATGCGCTCAGAGTCAAAACCCCAGGAAACTGCGTCTCAATTTCTGTCATTGTCTGTAAGGGAGGCTGACCAGAAAAATTGGCGCTAGTAGTAGCAAGCGGGCCTGTTTGGGCCAAAATAGTTTGAGCGATCGCACTCGCTGGAACTCTGATACCAATTGTCGTGGGATCAGTAGGATTCATTACTTTTGGCACTAGTGGTGATGCTGGTAATATTAATGTTAGCGCTCCCGGCCAATATTTTTCTGCCACTTCTCGCCAAATTTGATACTCTATATCACTGCCTTTGACATAAGGCCACAAATCCAAGCATCTAGCTGCCATCAAAATCAAAGGTTTATCCTGACTGCGTTGTTTAGCAGCAAAAATTAATGCCGCTTTTTCTGGTAAAGCAGCTAGTGCAGGCACAGTATCCGTGGGAAAGCTGACCAAGGAGCCAGCACATGCTCCTGCTACGAGGGCTTCTGTGGTAACTGGTGTCATGATTGATTACGCAGTCAAGAAATTTATCAGTAGAGATGTGGACAGGCATAGTCTCTACTGGTGTGATAGATAAAGATAAAAAACCACACCCACAGGGGGTATGGAAAAAGTTAGCTGATTTTTTTAACTTTGGATTTGGTGCTTTCTACTCGTTACTTCTGATACAAGCAACAGCAAAGCGTTCAATCCCAGCTAAATCAGCATGAATTTGAATGTTGTCATAACTACCTTGATTTTGCAACATTTCTCGGACGGTATCTGCCTGTCCTGCCATCATCTCAATCAGCCAGACACCACCAGGTCGCAAATAATTGGGGGAAATTGCAATCAAATGGCGGATGTAATCTAAACCATCAGCACCACCGTCCAGGGCTAAATGTGGTTCATGGTGAAATACTTCTGGTTGTAAGGTGGGCAAGGTACTGGTGGGGATATAAGGCGGATTCGATACCATACCACTAAATTGACCTTTGAGGGATGCCAATGGCTCCCACCAGGAACCTTGATAAAATCGCACCCGGTCAGTAAAACCTAAGTTCTCAGCGTTTGCCTGTGCGATCGCCAAAGCTTTTTGACTGTAATCAACAGCGTGAATTGTAGACTCAGGAAATACATCTGCTAGTCCCAGAGCGATCGCTCCACTACCAGTCCCCAAGTCTACCCAGTGTCCTGGCTGTAAAGGTGGGTTGGCTCCACTGCTAATAGCGGCTACTACAGCTAAATCAATCAAGTATTCTGTTTCTGGTCTGGGAATTAAAACTGCACTTGACACGGCGATTTTAAATTGCCGCCAAGGTGTTACACCCGCAATATACTGCACTGGCAAGCGGTCATGTAATCGTCGCTGCCACAGTTTTTCTAAGTCTTCTAAAGATAACTTCAGTTGTATCTGAGGCGAATCTTTATAAGATTCTAAACGCAGTGCCAAGCGGTCTAAACTAGTCACCTCCAGGAGTAACCAATCTACCTCTGTTGATGGTACATCAGTAGCGTAGGTGCAGCCCGCCATAAGCATCGCCGCTTGGATTGCTCCCTGACGCCACTGCCAAAGTTGTAACCCAGAAACTACTTTTAGCTGTTGATCCATCATGCCTTCATTAATTCGTAATTCTGAATTTTTGGGTTTTCCTCTTACCTATCTCGGTCTCGATTCCTGCTTGTAGGCAAAGCTTTCCCCTAAAATAACCGTCTTGAATTACGAATTATGTCATGTAGGCGGAGCCTTCCTAGAGGGAACTATTCATTAACGAATGACTTTAACGTGGTTTGGGCTTCGCAGGCTGTGTGTTCCGATTGGGGGCTGCGGCTGGAGTTTTAGGCGCGTTCTCTACAGGTAGAGTCTTGATATACTCTCTTGACTCTGGGGATGGTACTAAAACAACTTGGTTAAGCCAACTATCGTTTTTATCTTGTAAGGTTTTAATGACTCCGTCCACGTCTATAACTTGAATATCAGCTTTGGGATGCTTTGGCTTGACCTGACTCAATAAACCTTGTGCATCTTGCTTACTCAAAAATAGAGGAATTAATTGCTGTTTGTCAGTTGTCATTTGAATCGGCACATAACCCTGATCTGGTGCAAATCTGACCGCAAAAACAGGCACGCTCTTAAACTCATCTACCTTTTGCCCACTCGCACGCAGTAACTCCAACGCCCCTTGAATCTCCTTATCTACAGGTTTAAAGGCAAATAACAACCGTTCTGCTTGGTTTTTGGTTTGTTGTAATTGTTGATAAATTACCCCTAGAGGGACAGCTGTTACCTGGAGGTTTTTGGCTATTTCATCTATTTTTGGGTCTTTGCCTTTGGCATTCCGCAGCTGATTGATAAAGGTCTGAGCCTCTTGCCGACTCAAATAAACTCCTGTGACAGAACCACCACTTTTTTGACCGTTTTGCGCCTCTGGCAATGTCCGACTTAAGGGTAAACCTTTGTCGTTAGTGATCAAGTAAACGGGTACAGAGTCTAATTTTTCTTTGATTTGTTGTTCTGGCAATGCCAACACCGGTAAACTGCCTGCAAATACTGTTCCCAGTAAAGTAGTTCCAACTAAACCTAATGTTGCGCCCCAGCGAACCAATGATTTCATGACTGCTCCTCGCATCAATAAAAGTCAATTAAGTCAGACAAACAGTTGGATCTGTACAACACCAACTTGTTTTAGTTATATAGCAATCCATTTCGGATGTGACAAAATCATGGTGGTTGTTGAATTGTCATAGTCACTGCTCAACAGGTGATTTAGTCCCAACCATTTAAAATTGCCATACTACTGCATTTTTAAGTTACATGTTTTCCTATTAAGCCTATCAAGAGGAGTCAGCCTTCCGTGAAAATATACCGCTTGCTACCCTGAGATTAATGGCCTTGTGTTCACCGGACGCCTCAAAGTCAAAGAACTGCGGAAACTTTTACTTCGCTAACGCCTAGCTAATACTAGCGCAGTGAGACTCCTCCTACAGCGCCGACTCCTCTTGATAACCCAAAGGTTTCAATACATCCCAGCTTGTGGTGTAGTCTTTAGCTATTAACTCTCCTCAAGCTCTTTTTGCTACTTACTGCACAATGCCGTAGATATTTTTGATATCTTGCTTTCCAGTGACGAAGAACTTTTCCACTCAATGAAGCTATAAAGGCCATTTGATTATCTTTTCTAGCTATAACTGACGCAATTGATGGTCAATCGTTCCAGTTCATTGAAAGCTACGGGAAACTCCATCCTCCTTGCGGTCACTATGATGCCCTGAGCTTGCCGAAGCGTGGTTGGATTTTTTATTGGGCATATAAAAAACCCTAAACCTGCTACTAGGTCTGGGGTTTTTTAGTTTAGCAATATTAAATCGGGATGACAGGATTTGAACCTGCGGCATCCTGCTCCCAAAGCAGGCGCGCTACCAAGCTGCGCTACATCCCGTTTAAAGTAATCTATTCCATCTGGTTTTGGACTTAACTCTGATCTTACAAACCAGACAACCAGTAAAAATTAGATTTTTGTGCGACACATGTACCACTATAACATAACTCAACAACTTTTTGTTAAGTTAGCTCGCCATCAACAAAGAAAAATTTAGTTTAATTCTGATACTACAAATGCTCATAAAACTAAGCTCATGATTAGATTACAGACATTTTTTCGTCTCTTGCCCAAGGCTCTAGACCGCAGCAAATTAAATTTACTTTTACAGTCGAGATATTTTATTGATTTTGAAGATTCAGTGAGGATACCAAAACATGCCTTTAATGCCCTCTGGATCAGCCATAAAACCCATTGTCTGGTAGAAATTTACTACATGAGGATCAGCGAAAAGAGTAACATTACTAATTTCTTCACTCCGCAGTTTTTTGAGGACGTATTTCATCAACGCCTTACCCAATCCTTTACCTTGAAAGTCTGGGTGAACAACTACATCCCAAATAGTGGCATTAAATGCATGATCGGAGGTAGCACGGGCAAAACCAATCAAACGCCTTTGGTTTCCTCGTACTTGCCACATTGAGGCTACGAGAAAACTATGCTCAATGGCTTTCTTAACTTTTCTTAGAGGCCGACGCGACCAACCAACTGCGTCACAAAGTTCTTCGAGTTCATACAGATCGATATCTCGCTCTGTACTAAAGACTATGCGCGCAGTACCAGAGGCATCACTGTTGGGGCTAGAGTTGCTCTTAGCTTCCGCGCTGATTTCCTCAAAGGCTGCTGTTTTGGTTGTCGCCGTAGATTCAGAAGTACTAAACCAAGTTTTCCAAAAACCCATGCCAACGTGGTTCGGGTAGTATAACTGAATTGGTTTCCACTATTACAAGTGGTGATTCACGTTCCGCAAAAACCTCAACCATCTTCATTCCTGACACTCAAGATTTTTTGGGTGTTTTCGGAGTTATCGATGGTGATAGCCCTTGAGGGTGTGTTTCACACCAATCATTTTCAACTTTAGCATTTTGTTGTAAAGCTAGGAGAAATTCACCAAAAGGGAAGGATATGAGTGTGAATTGTATATAAGGGAATAGGGAATGGGGAATAGGGAATAGGGAATAGGGGACTAGGTATCGGAAAATCTTTTCAGTACTTAACTTCCCAGTCTCCAGTCTTTAGTCTTCAGTTCTCAGTCCCCAGGCGACAAAAGCAAGCGAGTCTAACCACCAACGATGGCTTCTGGTCTAAAATCTTCGACACTGGAACTCCTAAAGCGCTTTAATCGAGCGTTTCCCCAGTTTTATGAGCAATTTGTGAGCAGTGAGATTCAACTGCAAAATTTACGGCTAGCCTACCGTCTCTATAAAACCAGACGCGCTGTGATCGAGCTAAAACCTGAAGGTAGCAAAAGTGCGCTGCATTTTGCCTACCGCAACCAGTCTTTTCTTCTCAGTGATATTTTTGGTGTGCTGGCTGCCTATGGACTAACTATCCACGGTCTGAGTCTCTATGGGCAGATCCGACCACCAATGTTAGTTTTTATTAAATTGTTGGTGTCTCGTGGCAGCAAAGCCTTAACTGATAAAACTGCTGATAATGTCTGTCGTGCCATTCGTGAGGCATTAGGAGGGCGATTTGAGGTAGAAGAAATGTTAGCAGTGGAATTCAACCTGGATACTGGCTTAGAACAAGTACAGACAGAGTTCTACGTCGATCCGGTTTTTCATCTCCCCGCTCTAGTTATTGAAGCCGATAATCAACCGGGATTATTTTACAAAGTGATGTACGCTATCTGGCAGGAAGACCTGCTGGTAGTCAATGCCAATTTGCTGGTTTGGCGAGGACGCACACGGCTAATTCTCTATCTATTAGGGCCAAATGAAAGTTTGATTCCTGAGTATCTGGGACACAAAATTGCTGAAGGGGTGCGACAGAGATTATTGGGCAAGTAAGTGTGAGATTTGCCAGAGTCCAGGGTTAGGAGACGCGATTATACTCTATGCCTCATTCCCAACTCCTAACTGTATTTAGTCGTACCCACCGTTAGGGGTACGATATTAGGTATGGCAACCATCGAAATCTTAGGCGTTCCACACGCTTATGAGCTAACGGCTCCCACCTCCTATCCCCATGCTTTAGTTTTTATCCACGGTTGGCTCAATAGCCGTGGATACTGGCAACCTGTGATTTCCCGTTTGTCAATAGATTTACAGTGCCTATCTTATGATTTGAGGGGTTTTGGTGAATCTCAGTCCCAACCAGAAACCGATTTTAATCAGGCACAAATTTCTGTGGGCTTAAGTTCTACTTATAGTCCCACAATTAGCTCACCTCTTGATTCTCCTTTCACACCAGCTGCTTATGCCCAGGATTTAGTTGTTCTCTTACAACAATTGAATATTACTAGTGCTTGGCTAATTGGTCACTCATTGGGAGGTACAATTGGCCTCTGGGCGGCGGCTCAGATGCCTGATTTGGTTAAGGGAGTCATTTGTATCAATGCGGGTGGTGGGATTTATCTCAAAGAAGCTTTTGAGCAGTTTCGTTCCGCAGGCCAACGGTTTTTGCAAATGCGTCCTCGCTGGCTGTCTCAAATACCTCTGATTGATTTGCTGTTTACCAGAGCTAGTGTGGTTCGTCCCTTGGATCGCTATTGGGCGCGTCAGCGAGTCATTGATTTTGTAATAGCTGACCCAGAAGCTGCTCTAGGAACTCTCCTAGACTCCACTACTGAAGAAGAAATTAATCATTTACCCCAGTTGGTATCCCAACTACAGCAGCCAGTTTATTTTTTGGCTGGTACTCAAGATAAAGTTATGGAACCCAAGTATGTCCGTCATTTAGCGAGCTTTCACCGACTGTTCCAATACTCTGGGGATAATGTAATTGAAATTCCTGACTGTGGTCACTTGGCAATGTTAGAGCAACCTGATGCAGTTGCTAGTAATATTCGGTCAATTGTTAGTTGTTAAGGGTTATTTGTCATTTGTTGTTTGTTATTCTGTCCAATGCCCAATGACGCCACTTGCTACAACGAAGCGGAGCGTCTCCGGGGAACCTCCCGAAGTTTGCCGGAAAGAACATCTCCCCGGCAACTTCTTTCCGCAACGCAGTGGCTCCCCTATTCCCATTGATACAAATTCATCACCTGGGTGAGCGATAGCCTAGATTCTACGCCAAGGGTGAGGGGGGATATATGGCCGAGGGAGAGATGGTTAGCAGCAGCACAGGCAATCATGGCAGCGTTGTCGGTACAGTATTTCAGGGGGGGAAATAGGACACGCAGATTATGTTGACTTGCTGCTGCTTGTAAATTTTTTCTCAGACCACTATTAGCCGCTACACCTCCACCAACGGCGATTGTATCTAGACCATAATCAAGGGCACAGACGATCGCTCTTTTGGTCAGCGATCGCGCTACAGTTTCTTGAAAGCTGGCAGCTACGTCTGCTATTGGGACTTCCCTGTGTTCTTTTTCTAACTGCTGCACTAAACGTAGCACGGCAGTCTTTAACCCACTGAAGCTATTATCGTAGCGATGATATCCCCCACCAGGTAGAGAAACTTTCCCTTCTGGCAGCGTGAAGGCTTGGGGATTCCCCTGCTGTGCTAACTTATCAATGACTGGACCGCCAGGATAACCCAGTTTTAGCAGCCGCGCTACTTTATCAAAGGCTTCTCCAGCTGCATCATCACGGGTTTCACCTAGGGTTTCGTAATTACCACACTCCTTGACGTAAATCAAGCTTGTATGTCCGCCTGAAACTAGTAAGCTAAGAAAAGGGGGATTTAAACTTGGTTCACTCAAGTAAGTTGCGTAAATGTGACCTTCGAGATGATGAATTCCCAAAAATGGCTTTTTATGTACCATCGCTAGGGTTTTGGCAGCAGTTAAACCCACTAACAGCGCTCCTACAAGTCCAGGGGCGCAAGTGGCGGCTATGCCATCAATTTGCCCCCAGTCTAGTTGGCTTTTTGCTAAAGCCTGGGCGATCGCCTCATTAAGTGTTTCTAAATGTTGGCGGGAAGCCACCTCTGGTACTACCCCACCATATTGTTGATGGATGGGAATTTGTGAGGCAATAATACTGCTGTAAACTTGACGATTGTTAACAATTGCTACGGCAGTTTCATCACAGCTAGTCTCGATTGCTAAAACGGTTGTCATGGTCAGTGCTGAGTGCTGAGTTATTGGTTCTGAGTTCTGAAATAGTGGGTGCATAATATAGCCTTCTCTACCACACTACCAAAACAATTCTTAATACTTACCATTGGGAACTTAGAACCGTATGGGGGAATTGGTTGAGAAGCTTTAACTTTTATTTACTTAAACTTTACTCGGTTCCCAGCCAAGAGTATGATGACATGCTAGTTATGCAAATTAAAGATTGTACAAGCCGCTTCGTTTTGTACAAGAAACTTCTTGTTTTGTAATAAAAGGAAACAACTCCATGCGACGATTGTTTGCTTTGCTGTTAGCCGTTAGTCTTTGGTTTAATTTTGCCCCCCCAGCACAAGCACTAGGGGCTGATCTAAAACCCTGTAAAGACACTCCTGCATTTCAGGAATTGGCAGCAAATGCCCGAAATACTACCGCCGATCCCGAAGGCGGGAAAAAGCGATTTGAGCGTTATTCTCAAGCACTATGCGGGCCTGAGGGTTATCCCCACCTGATTGTGGATGGTCGCCTTGATCGTGCTGGTGATTTTCTCATTCCCAGCATTCTCTTCCTCTACATTGCTGGTTGGATTGGTTGGGTAGGTCGCGCCTATCTCCAAGCCATCAAAAAGGGATCTGACTCTGAACAAAAAGAAATCCAGATTGATATTGCTTTAGCATTACCAATCATGGCTACAGGCTTTGCTTGGCCCGCAGCTGCTGTCAAAGAACTCTTGTCGGGTGAATTAACAGCTAAGGATTCAGAAATCACCGTTTCCCCACGCTAATTCAACTGCGGTCATTCACTTCTTTTGGAGACTAAATTTATGGCAGACAAAGGCGATTCAACATCCTACTTCGTTAAATTTCTTTCAACAGCACCCGTGATCACTGCCATCTGGTTGACAATCACAGCAGGTATTTTGATTGAATTTAACCGCTTTTTCCCAGACCTACTTTTCCACCCCCTATAAATAAGTAGGACAGAACTTTTCTGGATTCTAGGATCATCTATTTTAGGTTGTATGACCTAAATTAAGATGTCCAAATTAGTTTCATAAGTTCGTGGTCAGCACTTTAGTGTTGAAATATTCAAGGACTGAAGTCCTGACTACGAGCTAACTAAACTATCAAAGCCAAATTGAGCATCTACGAAGTTAAAGGAAAACATTACTCTCATAGCAACTTTAAAATTGCTTTTAAAGCTTCTAACACTGTTGACAGTTTGCAAGTTTCATACATACTAAAATTAGCTTAATTAATTTTTCTAAACTTCTTTGCTAAAAAGCTTCTTGAGCGGCAATTATTATTAATATAAAAATGCTACCATTCTACATTTAGAGGCGAACATAAAATATGGCGCAAGCAGTAGATGCATCAAAAAATCTCGCCAGTGATCCAAGAAATCGGGAGGTTGTGTTTCCCGCAGGGCGTGACCCCCAAATTGGGAATCTAGAAACTCCAGTTAATTCTTCTCCGGTAGTCAAGTGGTTCATTAATAACTTGCCTGCATATCGCCAAGGTCTTGCTCCTGGGAGACGGGGAATAGAGGTTGGAGCGGCTCATGGTTACTTGCTATTTGGGCCTTTTGCTAAATTAGGTCCCCTGCGGGATACACCAAATGCTAACCTAGCTGGCTTATTGGCAGCTATTGGCTTGGTTGTGGTTCTGACAGGCGCTTTAGCCATATATACCAATAGCAATCCTCCCAAAGCGTTGAGCAGTGTAACTGTACCCAACCCTCCAGCAGATTTTAGTTCCAAAGAAGGCTGGAATAACTTTACCAGTGCTTTCTTGATTGGTGGTATTGGTGGTGCAGTAGTAGCTTACTTTGTGACTGTTAATCTGGGACTAATTCAAGGTCTATTTGGTTAATTTAGTCGTTAGTCGATAGACAGATTACAAAAGTCAATTTTGGGAAAATTCAACCACAGATAAATATCGATAGTTTATCGGTATTCGTCTGTGGTTCCTTTTAGTCAGTTTGTAGTGAGGACTTTAGTCCTCAAAAAAAAACAATCATCAAGGGCACAAAGAATGAAACTTTGTGCCCTATAGTGTGATTTTAGATAGATTAAATTATCCGAATAACGCTACTTCGATCGCATTTAAAGCATTTTCAAAATCATCATTAACGATTTGAATATCAAACTCATCTGCGGCTTGAATTTCTTCTTTGGCACGATGTAGACGCCGGGCGATCGCTTCTTCCGAGTCTTGGGCGCGACCACGTATCCGTTTCTCTAACTCATCCAACGAAGGCGGCAAAATAAAAATACTTAAAGCGCCAGGGAAAGAACGGCGAATTTGTCTTGCTCCCTCTAGCTCAATTTCTAGCACTACCAACTTGCCAGAATTAACTTGACTGAGTACACTTTCACGGGGAGTACCGTAATAATTACCAGCAAATTCTGCCCACTCCAAGAATTCTCCTTGGGCGACTAATTGCTCAAACTTGCTGCGGCTAATAAAGTAATAATTTTTGCCATTAATTTCTCCTGGACGAGGAGAACGTGTTGTGACCGATACAGAATAGTACAGTTCTGGATGACGCTGCAATAGCGATCGCATTAAAGTACCTTTACCGACTCCACTAGGGCCGGTTAAAACAATCAGCCTGCCAGGAGGCAAATATTCTTTAGTAGTAGCACCACTCTGGATGGGTAGAACTTGCATCATCCGCTAAACCTGTGAATTAATCAATAGACATTATTCATTAGTCTGTAGCCTGGTATTCGTTTTCCGGGTAACGATCGACTAAGGAACTTGTAGCACTGGTGACAGAAAAGCCGCCTAATTCACATGTTACTGCCGAAGTGTAGCAAATAGGGATAGGGTTATTCACCCACCCCTAGTTAATTATCTACGTTTTGATGCTCGCGGGAAATTACGAAGCGATTTGCTACCGTTTCCGGCTGAATCGCTGAAAGAATGACGTGGCTAGAATCAGTGATGATCACAGCCCTAGTCCGGCGACCGTAAGTCGCATCAACCAATTGACCTCTGTCTCTAGCATCAGTAATGATCCGCTTAATCGGAGCAGACTCTGGACTAACAATGGCAACGACTCGGTTGGCAGACACGATGTTACCAAAACCGATGTTGATTAGCTGAATCTCCATAAAAAAATGACACTAAATCTGGTGTAATAAGCTAGTAAGTATTTCCATGTTATCCCTAAAAAATTGGAGTTACAACGCTTAAATTCACGCTAGTCTTTGTCTTTTTATAGCAAATGCTTTTTTTAGCTGTTTTATCAGCCAATATTCCTGAAAATCTACCCAATGACACATGTAAAACCGTAATATGAGAGCTATTGAGCAGTTAAAGTTTCTATCAGAGATTGCGTTTGAGTTTGTTTTACAGTAATTACGAAAAGCGTTGTTTAGGGATTTTTAGCATTCTTTTTTACTGCTTGCCATTTTTGTCGCAATTGCTGCAATTCAGGCGCATGACCTCCATAACGCCAGCCGACATAGGCTTGACAGATTTCATCTATGACTTGAGCAGTAGCTGGTGCATGATGTTGGTAAGAGCCTTGAGCATATTCCAATGGTGTTTGGGCTGGATGCTTACCTAGACCTTTTTGTGCTACCCATTGGAGCATTTGTTGATAGAGGCTTTCCATTGGCGGTAATTTCTTGAGCCGGTGACGGCTCACCCACTCGCGCCACTGCATCCAACCCAGCCAAGCAAAGAAAGCTGTTGTCGTCGTCAAGATTAAGCCAGTTAATATCCCTAGCCAACCTTGAGTAAATAAAGCGAAAAACCAAGCGATCACCCTACCTATCCAGCTAAATATGATACCAAACAAGTAATCAAACCAACCTAATACCGGAGAAGGTATCCAGCCAGCCACCCACTTCCAAAGCTGACGCAACACACTAAAGGTTTCCACATCCTCAATTGAGGGTGGAATTAAGGGATGACCAGGAATTGGGTCAAAAGCAAACCAACCATATTTAGGGAAATAGACCTCTGTCATCGCGTAAGCATCGGTGTTACTAACAACATACATCCCTGTGAATGGGTTAAACTGTCCTGCTCCAAACCCCGCAACCAACCGCGCTGGAATACCAATAGAACGCAGCATCACCGTCAGCACTGTGGAAAAATGGTCTGGATAGCCACCTTTATACTTGAACAAAAAAGCTTCTACCAAATCATCTTTTTCTCCCAAGTACGGCAAATCTAAAGGGTTATCAGGGATAGAATAGTTTTGCTTGAGGTACTGAGCTAGATATAGCGCCTGTTCGTAGGGAGAATCTAGGCTTTTATGGGATTTTGCTACCCGTTCTTGATTGTAGTTAGCCAGAATTTCTTCAGTGCGTTGCTTGACTTTAGCTGCAATTGCGGGAGGTATTTCTAAATAATTATTTTTAATAGATTTGGGATATTTTTGAGCCGCTTGTCCTAATAAAGTCCGATCGCGGTATGGGACTTCGGAAATGACAGTGTAGGTGAGGTCTTCTGATAAGCCTACAGGCGATCGCAAACCATTTTCTCGATCAACAGCAATTACAGGTGTGGGAAAGTAAATGTCCTTGGGATGGGCTAGTGCTGGAATCAGGTTGGGCAAATCCGACACCACCGTATAAGTTTGTACCACCTCTTGGGAGCGACCAGAAATTAGTGGTGGCGGAATAGAAATTTGGTAAGACCAAGGCGATCGCCTGAGGGTGGTAACATCGTCATTACGAGAAATTTCCCATCCTTTACCAGTGTATTTGTCAAAAGCCAGCACTCGCCAAAAACCCTCAGCCTGAGACCTTACCCGCATCACAACCTTGGGTTTCATCTCTCCCCGCAGGTTCTGGTTAATTTTGCTATTAAAGCCGTAATAAAAATTATTATCTAAACTGCCTGGTTTGCCATTTTGTCCTTGGCCATCACCATTACCACTACCTTGATTACTGGCATTACCACCTCGGACATAACCAGGATTAATAATACTCCGCCCTGTAAACCCAGTCTTCACCTGAATGTTAGAACTCACAGGAAAAGTCCGCAATTGATAGCCAGGGAACCGGGGTAACACCGCAAAAATTCCTAGACCCAGTCCTACAACTAAAGTAAAAAGTAAAAAGTAAAAAGTAAAAAGAGAAGTTAATTTATTTGGTTTTACCTTTTGAGTTTTGAGTTTTATCTGCTCTAAACCCAATCTTGAGCGGTAATCTAAGACCAAAGTTGGCAGAGCGATCGCCAAAAACAATAGCAGTACCGGCGCAAATGCTAAAGTTTGACTCAGGGTCGCCGCCACACCTAACAAAATCAGCCCAATGACAATTGAATAGCCTAAGTCCTTACGACGCGGTGTATCAAAGCTATGGAGTATTTGCAGTTGAATTAATAACTCTGCTAAACCCAACCGTGTGTCATTCAATTCTCCAAACAAGCGCCCAAAGAAAGCACCCAGTGCTGCCAACATACCGATGGCGATGCAGAACTTAACTGTAATATTGGCATCAGTACGACGATAATAACTCCACGTCGCACCGATGATACTCAAAGGTATCGCCCAAAGACTAAATGTCGTCTTAGCAGCAATATCCGTCGCCACAATTCCCGTGATTACCAACGCTAGCACCAACACCCGCAAGGGAATTGAATTTTCCACTGCTATCAAAGCCGACCCCCGTCTGTTTTGCCGCCAGTAGTCACCTATAGGTAGACGCCAAAACTGATTCATCCTGGATAAATTAAACATTCTAAGTGGAGAAAAGCGATGATCAAGACGCCGTAGACACAAGCTGGGAAGAACAAACTACCCTAGCTTCAGGAGCTACTCTAGCCTAGCCTGTGGCAAATCGCGTTCAGCGCATCTACGGGTTCTCCTACTTTTTGAGTTTTATTTTGTCATCAGGAGTGCGGAAAGTTCCTGAAGAAAGGGGGTAATATGCCACTAGGAAGCCTTGAGACATCTAAGCGTCTCATACAAGTTTTTTCCCGATGTGGGCTTGCACAGACGCTTTCATGACCGCTTGTTTAAAAAAGAAAAGGTTCAAACCAGGATAATCATTTCATCTATCGGCGTTTATCAATGTAGAGTGCTAGCAATGGTAATTTCATCTACATTGTGGGGTTAATCACAAACAAAAGTGGCTGATGATCCATTTCTGGAAATTCAACTTCTAAAGTATAAATTTGGTTGGGACGCCCACAGTATAGTTCTACACTCACACACCCTGAATTTAAAGACTGTGCTATTGCTTGAGTTTCATGCCCATAAAGCTTGAGAGTTCCTGTAGTGGGTAACTCCCCTTGAACACTCAGCTTTCTCAAGTGACCCTCAACTTGATATTCTACTCTCAGTGTCAGAGCGCCTGCACTGGTTAGCCATTCTCTTTCCACCACTGGATTGGTTGGCGAAATCGGCAAAGTTAGATTCTCCAGCAGTTGTTTAGCTGCTAACAGCGACAACGCCATCTGTTGAGGTTCTTGTAAATTTGAGTAATTACTCTCAATATTAAGCATCGTCAAGGCATCAACGGACGACCGATAAGTACTTCTCAGCACCAATCCAGCCAAGTCATTGAGCACTTGGGTTTCATTGGGGAAAAAGCTCTCCACCACTTGAACTAATTTTGCCCCTAGTGGTAGGGAAGATGTTAGCAATACTTGACATTTTGCCAACAATTCCTGGAAAACTTTTTCCGGCAGAGTAATTGGCAGATTCAGCTTGGACTGTTGTGCCATCCACCCCCATGTAGGAACTAATGCCAGTGATGGCTCGTCTACGTAGTCGGGATATTCTGTTAATTGTGTTTCCCAGGGAAACAAAGGCGGGTGGTTTTGGATTTGGATTTGTAACCGACGCTTGAGGACGGCTTGGAAACGTTCTTGCACAGTAGGAATTTCTCCCAGTTGAAAGGTTTGGGGCGCTCCTCCCAATTCTGGCTCACCGCTGTTTGACGGCGCGGTGGCTTCTTGGAGAGGGTTTTCTACCCCGTCAACTTCCTCACACTCAACCGTTGGACGCTTGTGGGTTTTGACATCATCTGCCAAAACCCAACTAAGTATCTGGTGTTGTAAGGATTCTGAGTCACTATTCATGAGTAGATGCACCTGATCCGGACACTAAAGAGTTACGAATTTCCCAAGCTTGTTCAAGAATCTTAAACCAACGTTTTTGCAGTTGTGCCATTGACAACCCCAAAGTCTTAGCAATTTTTTCATCGGGTTGTCCTTGTTGCTTCAAATCTAATAAAGATCGCTGTTTATCGTCCAGCTGCCCTGTGTAGGCTTGCCATTGCTGCGGAGTCAAACCCAAATTTGTGTGCAAAGAAGCTTCTAACCACTCGTGAACCAATTCCCAGCGATGTAGTAAAGCAAACCGAATTAAATGGTACTTAAAACGCTGTTGTAAGTAATCTCTCTGACGAGGGGTTAAACCCAAAATTGACTCGATTTCTTGTGCTGATAAATCTTGGAGTCGGAGAGAGAAGTAATCAGCACAATCGGATTGTTGCCGTTGTTCTAGATAATCCATGAGTTCCGCAATCACCACCGAACGCAACGTGTCCTCTTCCGGTTCAGGTTCAGGTTGCGTCGCCATTGTCGAACGTAATTGCTGCACTGCTGGCTCTTCCCAAGAACCATCGGCTTCATTAGCACTACCTTCAGCAGCTTGTTCTATATCTACGCTAGTTTCTGGGGGTTGCTGTTGGGAAAAAGTTTGTGCCCTCAAAATAATCAACTGCTGCTGACGCCCTGGTAAAGGAATCCGGCGCTTGCCATAGCGCTCGGTAAAGGCCATGTACTCTGCTAATTCCAGCAGTGTCTTGGGGCTATAGGTGGGGCCTAGTTGGTTCTCCCTGCGGAAGGCGTTTAATGCTTCCAGGTAAAAACTTTGGAGAAAATCTTCAATGATAGTCAGCCGCCCTTGATAGCTCAATTGCCTTTGAGGCGGATTAATGTAACGATATATAATCGCACTCAGAGTACTGTGTAATTCTACCCTACCCCGATTTGAACCCAACTGATAGTACCTGAGACATTGTTGCAGCCGATGTCGGGCTAGGGTAATCGCTGAGTTTTCCACAGAGCCGGAAGCTTGGATACGTTTGCTTTCATGGCAAATCCGGTAGACTTCGGCAGCAATTCGTGTTGCCACATCGCGGCAATTCTGCTCTGAAGCTTTAGTTGACTGCTGAAACTCCTGGAATAGGAGTTGAAATATCACCTCCACGCCGATAGAATTTTCTCCCTGAATAGTTGCGGTTGCGGCTGAATTCATAGTCTCAGTTTTAAAAAGACCCTAACATACTTAAACACAACCTGTAAGACCGTGGGTTTTGACTTGATGAGTTTTGCCTATAAGCTAAACGCAGGCCAATCCTGCGCTTTTGGATGTGGTTGACTTTATTATTCCCAACATTGGTGGGATTGTTCACACTTCCATAGATATTATGGCCATTACCCAGGAGCCGTTTACAAGTCATTATGGATTTAGAAACACAGATTCGATTGCTGATTGATCATGCACCCCATGATGGTATAACACCACAACTTATCACAGCAATTGCCCCCGTTTTGAAGGCGATCGCTCAAAAGTTACGCTACCCCCAGTATTATATTCTCCAAAGCTCGAAGTCAGACTGGATTTTAACTACATTGAGCAACCGCGCTAACCCAGAATTGGAAAAGCACGTGATTTACGCTTTTCCTACCTTACAGGATGCTACTCTGACTTCATCTGCTGGTCTTGACCCTCAAGGAATAGCCACAGCCATTCCTGTTACTCACATTCTGTTCCAACTAGTAGCATTAGATCCCGTGGATAGTATAGTTTTTTTTGAAACTCCCGGCACAACTACCAACGCAATTGAAATCCGGCGGTTTGAGTTGCAAAAACTAATTCAACAACAATTACTACACAACCAATCATCAAGACAAGCACCACCTGATATTGCTTAAGGGATGGGGCATTGGGGCAGCCCTGAGGTTCTGTCGCCAGACTTGTAGCAAGTGGCGTCATGGGGGATTTGTTACTCTCTCATCTCCCTATTCCGCATTTCCCATTCCCTATTCCCTAATACAGCCGACTCAATACATACTCAGCCATATTAATCAGTGCTTGATGAGAATCTGAAGGTGGGATAATAGCAAGATGCTCAACTGCTACCTTGGCATGGTGTGCAGCTAATTCTCGCGCCCTTTGTATACCTTGACTGTCTTGAATCAACGCTAGTGCTTGTTCTAAATCCCCTTCTTGGGCAAACTCTCTCTCAATCAAGGTTTCTAGATATGGTTTTTCTTCTAGAGCAAATAAAACTGGTGCCGTGAGGTTACCACTTTTGAGATCCGAACCTGCCGGTTTGCCCAAAGTATCGGTGGAACTAGTGAAGTCTAAAATATCATCCACAATTTGAAATGCCAAACCGAAATTGCGGCCATAGCCATACAAATGTTCGGCAGTTTCCTGCGAGACTTCGCTGAGTAAACCAGCAGCCTTAGAACTGTTGGCAAATAAGGTAGCAGCTTTGTAATAGGTCTTTTTTAAATAAGTCTCAATGGTAGTATTCGTGTCAAAGTGATTAAGTCCCTGCTGAATTTCGCCGGTAGCCAAGTCCATAATCACCTGTGATAGTAACTTGACCACTTCTAAATTGTCCAAGTTTGCTAGATACCAAGATGCTTGAGCAAACAGAAAATCTCCCGCCTGAATAGCAATGCGGTTGCCAAACAAACTATGAACAGTGGGAACACCTCGCCGTACCTCCGATTCATCTACAACATCGTCATGTACTAAGCTAGCTGTGTGAATCATTTCTGTAATCTCAGCTAGACGGCGGTGACGATGCGTAATGTCTTTTTCTAGCATTGTTGCCCGCGATACTAACAGCACGATCGCCGGTCTGATACGCTTTCCCCCAGCACCAAATAGGTGCTCTGCCGCCGCATAGAGGATGGGGTGGTCATTTCCTATTAACTGTATCAGGTTATCTGCTAGTATTTGCAGGTCTGCTTCCACAGGGGTAAAAAGAGAGGTGGCTGACGTCATGGATAGGCGGACTCTGGCTGAGGTTACGAAAGTTTACATATCTTATACTCATTTTAAGATAATCCTGGACTAGCGCAAAGTTTTGATTAAGGAATCCCAGATTGATTACCTGTAAAGAGCACTTGAGCAGGGTCAATATCCTCAACTTTAGCCAAAAACTGAGAAACTCAAAGCTATTTAGCAGATCTGGCTCCAGTCAAAAGTTAAATGTCCCAATAATCTTCACCCTTGACCGGATGATGAGACAGTTGCTCCAGTCCTGATCCAACCGAGGAAATTAGCACGAAATAATACAATTAATACATAGGATTAAGTAACTGGCCATTGGATTTAGGGAACAATATTCAGTTATTCCAGTCAATTAGTATATGACACTGGACTCGTAGCAGAAATTGGAGAAAGCGAGGAATTAACTTAAACGGTCGTAGTCCGGGATTAGGGACTCTTGTAGGGATGAGGAGCAAGATTTGAAGGAATAGTATTTTCCTTCGTTTTTATCAGTATTTATTAAGTGTCTAAGTATAAAAAACCTTGTTGCCGTTCAAGCATTTATCTCCTACGTAAATCCTGAATACAGGATAAATCGCTTGTTTGAGAGGAAATTTTATTATTGGTGATGGCTAGCGAAGTATCTTTAATTACAGTACGTGAAAATCACTATTTCCCACGACCCATTAACCATGACACATTAGCTATTCTCACGTCAGACGAATTTTTTTAAGCCTTAGTCAAGCCATTTAGAAAATTTAAAATTTAGCCATAAAGTTGGCTTAAAATCCAGGGTCATTGTGTTACGCTAAAATCTAGGGATTTTAAATTTTTCAAATATTTACTCCCAAAAGGGAAAGCACCTATAAGTAATTTTACTCATGGGTGTAGTAGTCCTAGAAGAAGTCGTCGCGGCTGAATTAGGGAATCAATTCCTTAGGGTTGTTGTGCGACGCAGGAACCTCTTGGGTTGGAGCTATGCGCTATCCCTATGGGGAGTCGTTAAGCGTCTTCAGCGCACGTTGATTTGATGATCAACGTTGCTCCACCAATAGTGGTGGATGCCGAATAACGCAGACTAGGTAGATTGCTGAGGAGTGCAGTTATGTATTGCCATTTGGCAATTGAACTGCTCTGAGATGTATAGTCTGTGAAAACTTAAGTTAAATAATCAACTCGCCTACCGTAGAGACTTTTTCTCCACGGAAAAGCTTGTTATAGCATACTACAGCCATCAAGAGTTAACTTGCTTGGCTGAGGTTCTACTAATGTTATGGGATTTCATATTAGTTTCACAAAGGTGCTGGTAGAACAATGATTTACGGGAATATGCCTATGATGATTTTTATTTTAGCTGCTGGATATTTATTCACAGTCTACCTATTATTAGCACTGGCAAAGCGAACAGGGAAAAACGCAGATCCTGCTGATCTCCCTTCGACAATTCAAGGTAAACATCAGTCTGTAAACCCGAAGGTGACAGAAGTAGTTAATAGCCAATAGTTAAGGAGAGCCACTGTAGTTTTGTAACCTTATACCAGTCCGCTTTACTTGGGGAACACCCTGACGCGGCTGGTTTTTCCAGTAGAGTAGGTGGCTCTCAAGGGTCAAATTAATTACTCTGGAACAGAGTAATTAATTTTCTGGCTCTGCTTTTGACTAATTACCCAACAAAGTCTTGTTAGAGATGGGAAACTGTGGTGTCAGTGAAGCAAACTTCCTCAACCATTGGGGTATAGCCTAACCACTGTACCCCAGATTGGGCAAAATGCTGGGCACAACCACTGACAGCGAAGCGAGTTGGCAACGGGGGTTGGGTATTTCTGATGCCTAATAAATCTAACTCTTGGGCGCAGGCTGCCACAACGTGGACAGCCGGGTCAATCAGCTTGACATGAGATGGCAAAAGCGATCGCAGTACTGGTGCGAGGTGGGGATAATGGGTACAACCATAGACCAAAGTATCAATTTTCTGAGCTAATAGAGGCTCTAAATAAGAGCGTGCCACCTCAGTAGTGTAAGGGTCATGAATCCGGTTCTGCTCAATAAGTGGCACAAATTCTGGACAGCCGACTTGCCAAACTTGAGCATTGGCATCTACTTCTAAAATAGCGTGCCGATAAGCATTGCTTTTAGCAGTTGCTGGGGTAGCAATCACACCAATACGCTGGCCTTGCTGCACTGCTGCTTTTGCGCCTGGGAGGATAACTCCTAAAATAGGTAGGTTAAATTCCTCACGTACAATTTCTAGGGCGAGGGCAGAACTGGTGTTACAGGCCATAATCACCATTTTTACCTGTTGCTGTTGCATCCAGGTGAGGATTTCGCGCACAAACTGTAAAATTTCTGCTTGCGAACGAATACCATAAGGCAGTCGAGCTGTGTCACCAAAATAAATTACTGACTCTTGGGGAAGATGTCGATAGAGTTGTCGCAGTACAGTTAAACCACCGACACCACTGTCAAAGATTCCAATTGGGGCATTTTGAGGTGCTTGCTCAGAAGCATGGTAGAAATTGGCTTCAAAAATGGGAGATGAATACACAGGCAGATGTGAATTAAGGTTTTTTGGTTTTAAGATAGAGGATTTAGTTAACAAGTTACTAATTGACTGTTAAATCCTGCTTGTAAATTTAATTGGTAACTTTAACGGCATTGTTACCTTTTTTGTAAATAATTAAGGATACCACGAGCGATCGCTTCTGCCATCCGATTTTGGTATTCTGGATTTCCTAATTTAGGATTATCCTCTCGACCAGTCATATAACCTGTTTCTACTAAAATCGAAGGCATAGAACTTTTCCTGAGGACGTAGAATCGCGCTTTACGTGTTCCCCGGTCTTTGATGGTACTAATATCCTGGAGTATTGACTTGCGAACTGCTTCAGCGAGACCATAACCGCTGTCATAATAATATACTTCTAAGCCATTGACATCAGGCCGTCTATCTACCGAATTAGCGTGAATGCTGACAAATAAAGTCGCATTCACTCGCTCTGCGATGTCTACGCGTCCCTGAAGTTCCACAAAAAAGTCAGCATCCCGCGTTAACACAACTTGGACGCCATTTTGCTGCAAAATAGTTGCTATCCTTCTACCTATAGGTAGAACCACATCCTTTTCTAATAGTCCACCAATACCGGGGGCACCAGAGTCTTTACCACCATGTCCAGGGTCAATCACTACTAATAATTTCCCCTTGGGTACTGGAGGGCGCTGCTGTGGCTGCGGTAGGGTGGGGGAATTATCTGTGTTGATATCTGGTAATTGCGCTTGGTTTGGTGGTGGTGAGGGAGGTACACCAATGAGAGGGATGTTTGGGGCTGTAGCTTGACGATTGCTTTTTAACTCCAAAGCCAAAAGCTGAACACCGAGTTGATTGAGTTCGCCAATTTGCACACCACCCGCAGGTTGGACAAGCACCACCACACTATTAGATTCAGGTTGTGGTTGCAAGCGCACCCGGAGAATGGGACTATTGGCGTCAAAAGCAGGGCCAGTCACTTGTGGGGCTAACTTGGCATTAGCAACAGTGATGCGGAACAGACCAGTGGTGCGGTCCCAACCACTCGTAGCAGCTAAAGAGCGATCGCTACGAATCAGTAGTTGTGTGCCATTTCCAGCCAGTTCTACAGATTGAATTGTGGCTGGAGAGTTATCAGCAATGGGACTGGGGTTGGAATTATCCTCTCCTGGTAATCTCACACCCTGAGTTGGTAGCAGCGCCAAACCCCCAACACTACTAGCTGTAGCCCGCCAGTCGGGACTATTGCTATCTACTCGTAAAGTCATGCGGACAGATGGGGGTCTGGTTTGTAGTTGGGTGAATTGCAGGCGACTCACACCATGCCGATTAATCACCTGGTCATTTTGCTGCAATAGTCGTGGTGACAACGTGGCGTTAGCGACATCAATGAAAATTGTATTGCGATCGCGGCTACGGATGACTTGAGTTTTGGCATTCTCGCCACTAGTACGGATAAACAAGCCATCTCCTGTGACTTGTAAGTTCTCTATTTCTGTCGCCCCCGCTGTTGTATTGGCTCCAACAACATTGTTGTTGTTACCTGGACTTGCAGAATCTTGTGTCACCACGTAAACATTTCTAGGGGATGACACCGTTGCTGGTGGAGATATTTTTAAGGGAGTCTCAGATGTGTTGGCAGGTCGGAGTACAATCTCCGTTGATGAGGCAACTTTCTCCAATTCTGGAGTGGGTAATTGGACTATCCAACGACTAGCAGTGACACCTGTAAATTTCACCTGCTGGGGGTCTAGGGTATAACCAGGTGCCAGTTCAACAACTATGCGCGTTGTTTCTTTATCAAACTGTCCCACCCGCAGCGAACGAATTGCACCACCGACTGGTTGCGTCACCTGGGGACGTCCAAAGACAATTCCTGGTAAATCAATTACTAGACGAGTTGGGTTGAAGACTATTTGTGCTTTCGGTTGTACTCCAACCGCCGTATTGAATTCCAGTCGATTTTGACTGGCATCAAAACGCCAAGATTCAAGCCTCGTAGCTAAAGCTGGCGACGATAGCATAAAGATCGTTCCAAAAGTAGCGGGTAGTAACCAGTGTAATTTCACAGTCCTTTCTCCTGATTCGCAGTCATGGGAGCCGTTAAGCTTTCAAAAATTTGCCAAATATTCACACCGTCACCGCTCAAACCTTAGCTTTGATGCTACGAAAAAATTTCGTTTTGGTGTCAAGACATAGCTAATGGCGTGTGATCATAGCATGTCTTGGTAATTTTTCCATGTGATTATGCCTTTTCTTCAGTGCTTGGATAGCTAGTAATCAGTGCATTGGACGTCAAATTCTCACTGCTGTCAAATCTTGTACTTATCGCAGTGACAGCAGTGATCATGACTACTGAAATGCCAATTTATTTACCTAAGAATTGAGATGGAATTACTTATCTTTGTCTTAGGTACTGGAGGATACCGCGAGCGATCGCCTCTGCCATTTGATTTTGGTAAGCTGTGGATCGCAGTTTGACAACATCTTCCCGACCAGTTAGATATCCTGTCTCCACAAGAATAGAGGGCATAGAACTTTTTCTCAGGACATAAAATCTGGCTCGTCGCACACCCCGGTCTTTGACATTCACATTTTGGAGAATGTTGTTATGGACAGCGCGGGCTAGACCCAGACCACTGTCGTAGTAATAAGTTTCTAAGCCACTGACATCGGAACGACCAGGGCCAACAGCATTAGCGTGAATACTGACAAAAACACTAGCTCTGGCTCTTTCCGCCATATCTACTCGTCCTTGGAGACTGACGAAATAGTCAGAATTCCGGGTCATCACCACTTGCACGCCATTTTGTTGTAAAACCTCTGCCAACCTTTTACTCAGGGGTAGGATGACATCCTTCTCACGGAGTCCTCCAAGGCCGATTGCTCCAGGGTCTTTTCCGCCATGTCCAGGATCAATCAGTACTACCACTCGACTATTGGGAGTTGGGCGTGGTATTGGCTGTGGTGCAGGCTGGGGATTGGGATTAGTCGGATCTGGTAATTGTCCTCGGTTGGGTGGTGGTAAGGGAGGTAGACCAACGGGAGGTAGGCCAGGGCGTGGAATGACTTGACCAGAGCGGCGTAATTGTAGAGCCAAAAGCTGACCACCGAGTTGATTAAGTTCGCCAATTTGCACACCGCCAGCAGGTTGGACAAGCACCACCACACTATTAGATTCAGGTTGTGGTTGCAGACGCACCCGGAGAATGGGACTATTGGCGTTAAAAGCAGGACCAGTCACTTGTGGGGCTAACTTGGCATTAGCAACAGTGATGCGGAACAGACCAGTGGTGCGGTCCCAACCACTCGTAGCAGCTAAAGAGCGATCGCCACGAATTAGCAGTTGTGTGCCATTTCCAGCCAGTTCTACAGATTGAATTGTGGCGACGGAGTTACCAGCAATGGGATTGGGGTTGGAATTATCCTCTCCTGGCAATCTCACTACCTGACTGGGTAGTACTACCAAGCCCCCAGCACTACTAGCTGTAGCCCGCCAATCGGGACTATTGCTATCTACCCGTAAAGTCATGCGGACAGATGGGGGTCTGGTTTGTAGCTGGGTGAATTGCAGGCGACTTACACCATGCCGATTAATCACCTGGTCATTTTGCTGCAATAGTCGTGGTGACAACGTGGCGTTAGCGACATCAATGAAAATTGTATTGCGATCGCGGCTACGGATGACTTGAGTTTTGGCATTCTCGCCATTAGTGCGGACGAACAAGCCATCCCCTGTGACTTGTAAGTTCTCTATTTGCGTTGCTCCTGCTACAGCACTGGCAATCTGCGGTGAACGAGCTTGGGGCTGAGGTTTATTGTCAGATCTGATAGTAACAGCATTATAAACATTGTCTGAAACGCTGCTAGGAGGAGATGCTACTTTCTCCACCTCTGGTTGAGGTAATCTCACCGTCCAACGACTGGCAGTAACGCCTGTAAACTGTACCTGTTGGGGGTTTATGGTATAACCAGGGGTCATTTCCACAACTATGCGGGTGGTTTCTTTGTCAAACTGCCCCACCCGAATGGAACGAATTGCCCCCCCGACTGGTTGCGTCACCTGGGGACGCCCAAATACAGTTCCCGGCAAATCGATTACCAGACGAGTCGGGTTGAATATCAATTGTGCTTTTGGTTGTACAGCACCTGTCGTGTTGATTTCCAGTCGATTTTGATTGGCATCAAAACGCCAAGAGTCTAGCCTCGCAGCCAAAGCCGGCGACGATAGCATGAAGATTGTTCCAAAAGTACCAGGTAGTAACCAGTGTAGTTTCAAAATTCTTTCTCCTGATTCGCATTCATGGGAGCCGTTAAGCTTTCAAAATATTGGCAAATCGTCACACCGTCACCACCTAAACTTTAGCCTTGATGCCTTCTGGCGCTTTTGCGTTGAGATAAAGACATAATTTAATAGCGTAGTAATTTATGCACTCCTGCGATTTTAACCAATTCAACACCTAAGACTTTAACCAGCAAAGCATCAAATGACAACAACAGAATATAACCAGAATTAACTTTACTTCATCAAATCCCAGTTGGTAACACTTGACTTATTCAGGGATGGAAGTAGAGAGGAAAACTGTAAACAGATAACATTCGGGACGCTGGTAGTAATGAGAAAAAAGTAAAATTATCAATTTCAGGGGACGGAGATTTGGGAATAGAAGTTTCCGGTGTCTTGGACGGTGGCGTGTTCCCAGGGACTGCCAAATAAAATAATCACACCAGGGTAACAGAAGCAAAAGGGGAGTCCAGAAATTGGAGAATTGATTTGTTTGAAGTTCCCTGAGTGAGGTATTGATGTTGTTAGCAAATTTCTCTAAGGGGTACTAGCTTGGGTTGACGCTCGTCAACCCAAAGCCACCAAAAGTTTAGGTTTGCTTCTCCACAAAAACTATGTAAACACTTGTGTGACTGTTCTCACCTTCTCAAGAAGAAGGTTGGTGAATCAGTACTATTTTGATAACTAACTCTCCTGAGAATTTGGAGCCGATTCTACATTCCCGGCGTCATTCGATTTTGACACAGTTAATGATGGCGGTTCTATGGTCAAAGGCGCAGCCACAGCACCGTCTAAAACCAGTTTGTCTGAGTCTGTTGCCACAGTTTCTGGATCTGGAAACACAAACCGTAACAAAGGAGGAGCTAAAAAGGTTGTCAGGATAACCATCATGATAATTGCTGCACTCAATGGTTTCGAGAGCGCACCACTGGCAGCACCAACGCCAGCAAATACCAATCCGACTTCACCCCGAGGAATCATCCCCACACCGATCGCTAAACGGTTGATTCCAGGTTGCCCAAACACCGACAAGCCTGTGATCACTTTACCCATAATGGCTACTACAATCAGGAAAATAGCCATAATTAGGCCTTCCTGATTGCTAGGAATTGTTGGGTTCAACACTCCTAAATCAGTTTTTGCTCCCACGGTGACAAAGAAAATCGGCACTAGCATGTCAGCAATGGGAATCACTTGCTTTTGCAGTTCTTTGCGCTTATCTGTCTCCTCCAAGACTAAACCAGCCGCGAAAGCTCCCAGAATTGCTTCCAATTGAATAAAAGCAGCCAGGTATGCCATCACAAAAGCGAAGATGAATGCTGGTATCAGCAACTCACCTCGTGTCTTGAGTACATCTACAACTGCCACAAAGGTCTTATTGAAAAGATTACCCAACAGAATTGCACCTAGTAGGAAAGCAGTGGCGCTAACAATCAGATAGATGACTTTAGTCACATCCACCTCACCATCTTTAGCCAGGCTAGCTACTACTGCTAAAACAATGATGCCCAAAACATCGTCAATTACAGCAGCACCTAAAATAATCTGCCCTTCTCTAGAATTAAGACGCCCCAATTCTGATAGCACCTTGGAAGTGATGCCAATACTCGTAGCCGTCAAAGCAGCCCCCGCAAAAATCGCTGGTACAGCATCAATACCAAACAAAGTCATCAATCCAATAGTACCCGCAGCAAAGGGTGCTGCTACCCCCACTACTGCCACAACGATCGCTTGGGGGCCGACTGCCATTAAGTCTTTTAAGTTAGACTCCAAACCAATTTCAAATAACAGGATGATCACACCCAGTTCTGCCAAAACGGAAATGACCTCAGACTGGGCCGAAAATACCCCATCAGCAGCTTCCGGACTTAACCCACCGATGCTTTGGAGGAATGAGATGATCAATGAACTAGAACTATCTGTACCACCTTCAGGAAATACTAAAAGATGGAAAACAGAAACACCGACTATGACGCCACCTACGAGTTCGCCTAGTACAGGTGGCAAGCCGACGCGGTTAGATAACTCCCCACCAACTTTGCTAGCGAGGTAAATGACCACTAAACTCAGCAGCACAGCTGCGATTACCGTTGAGCTGTCTGCTGCTTCCATTGTGTTTGCCAGCAGAGGAAAAGAGAAGTTGATTGCATCTAAAAACTGCATTGGTTCTGTGAAATTCCTTCTCTTTAATTTTTACCTTGTTCTGGAAAGTGTTTCTAAAAATGTAACCACTCCGGCTTTTGACTCTGGCACTGCCAAAGTGGAGACATAAAAAATCATATCTATAATCCATCCGACAAAAGTAGAGACATTCCATTGCCACGTCTCTACAAAAGATTGTATAGATATGCTCTATTAGCAGCATCTGTAAATTATTTTTAGAGGAGTGCAAATTCGATGTCTAGAGCCGCTTTATTTGGTTCTCAGTTTCATGCTGACAACTTCTGGAAAATCCTACCTTGGACATTATTGGTATGTGTGACTTTTGTCCAGCCTGGGTTAGCCCAAGAAAGAGAAAAATTGGCGCGGACTCTCACCGTTAGTGGTCGCGGTGTGGAATCAATTCCTACTACTCTCACTCAAGTCAATTTGGGGGTAGAAGTTCAGGGTAAAACAGCACAGGAAGTACAACAGGAGGCTGCTCGTAGGTCATCTGCTGTAGTAGCGTTGCTCAAGAGCCGGAATGTGGAAAAATTACAAACTACTGGTATCACTCTTAACCCAGTTTATAGCTACACCAATAACGTACAGCGCCTTACTGGTTATGCTGCTAGTAATATGGTCAGTTTTCGCATTCCTACGGAGCGGTCTGGAATATTATTAGATGAAGCGGTAAAAGCTGGAGCTTCAGAAATTCGAGGGATTAGCTTTGTTGCCACCGATGAGGCGATCGCTACTGCTCAAAAACAAGCACTTAAAGAGGCTACCCAAGATGCCAGGCAGCAAGCTGATGCAGTCTTCAGTACTCTTGGTTTTCAGCCCAAAGAAGTGGTGAGTATTCAAATTAATGGTGCTAGTGCCCCGCCACCACCGATGTTACAACGTGCTGAGTTTTCTAAGGTCAGAAGCGCTGATGCCTCTACGCCTGTGATTGGTGGTGAACAGCAGGTAGAAGCATCGGTAACGTTGCAAATTAGTTATTAAATCATTATGGGGCATGGGGGAGCCACTGCTTTGGGGAGACAGCGCCGTGGGCGGGTTTCCCGACTTGTTCGCGCAGCGTCTCCCCTTGGGAGAGGCGACTGTCGTCGGGTTTCCCGACTTGTAACAAGTGGCGTCATTAGGCATTGGTCAAGAGTCAAAGGTTACTCTCCCTGCACCCTACCCCATTGCCCATTCCCTAAATTAGAAATTTTCCGAGGAGAAATCGCCACCGCCATCGCCATCGCGTTTGGAACCCAACAACTCTAGTTGGTCTACTCTCACAATTGGTGAAGAACGGGTTGCACCGGAGTTGCGATCGCTCCAAGTGTCAAACTTTAAAGAACCCTTGATACCAATCAGGCTACCCTTACGTACATAATTACCTGCAATCTCTGCTGTTTTATCCCATAACTCCAAGGTGAACCAGTCAGGTTCATCTTTGTTGCGCGATCGCCGATTCACAGCAAGTGTCAATCTACACTTAACACTACCTGACTCAAAATATTTAATATCTGGGTCGCCGCCTACACGACCCACAAGAGTGACAACATTTATACTCATGTGTGTTACCTTTCAGTACATACGTACTTATTAGTTTAGACTTCCATGATAGCGAATTAGGAAACTTGTGAAAATATGTTAAATATTTAACAACATAATGGCGACTAATAATGATACAAATTAATCTAGATATTTTAAAAAAATATACGGATATACTGACATCGTCAGAGAATATCAAATCATTAGAGTACTGAAATGTAGTAAAAATAGCCAAAAGTTATCTAAAAAAACAGTTGGCTTTACTAGACTCAGGATCAAAAACGTAATAGAATCCAGCACGGTTAGCTTTTACCGTTGTAGTCACAAGTATCGCAAATAGGGGGCGTAGAGACGCGTGGGTCTTTTTAGGAACTTTCGCTCATCGTGGGATATGGGTATCGACCTCGGTACCGCCAACACCCTCGTTTACGTATCTGGTAAAGGTATTGTACTCCAAGAGCCATCGGTAGTTGCCATTGATCAAAATGAGAAGGTAGCACTGGCAGTCGGAGAGGAAGCAAAAAAAATGCTCGGCCGCACACCTGGAAATGTGATTGCCCTGCGCCCTTTGCGCGATGGTGTAATCGCTGACTTCGATACAGCCGAGTTGATGCTCAAAAGCTTCATCCAGCGCGTAAATGAGGGCAGAAGTTTAATTTTACCCCGGATTGTTATTGGCATTCCTAGTGGTGTCACTGGGGTGGAAAGAAGAGCTGTAATGGATGCAGCTACTCAAGCAGGAGCCAGAGAAGTTTATTTAATTGATGAACCAGTAGCTGCCGCAATTGGCGCCGGATTGCCAGTTGCCGAACCGACTGGCAACATGATCATTGATATTGGTGGTGGGACAACAGAAGTTGCTGTTTTAAGTCTCCAAGGTACAGTCATTAGCGAGTCAGTACGCATTGCGGGAGATGAACTGACTGAATCGATCATCCAGTATATGAAAAAAGTTCATAACCTGGTAATTGGGGAACGTACTGCTGAGGACATCAAAATTCGGATTGGTTCTGCCTATCCTACTCACGAAGATGGTGAGGCCATGATGGAAGTCCGTGGTTTACACTTGCTCTCTGGTTTACCACGAACTGTCACTATTAAAGGCCCAGAGATTCGTGAAAGTATGTTGGAACCGCTATCAGTAATTATAGAAGCAGTGAAGCGGACACTGGAACGCACACCACCAGAATTAGCCGCAGATATTATTGACAGGGGCATTATGTTAGCTGGTGGTGGTGCTTTGCTCAAAGGCATCGATACCTTAATTAGCCATGAGACAGGTATTGTGACACACATTGCAGCTGATCCTTTAAGCTGTGTTGTCCTAGGAACAGGACGTGTATTAGAGAACTTTAAACAACTGGAACGAGTCTTCAGTGGGCGTTCTCGAAATATGTAGCAGAAAAATCCTGAATATTGGGTTCTATGTATATAGAATCCAATATTTATTTTCTCAATAATTAAAAATATAAAACAATAAGGTTTATAGATGGTGACAGCACGTCGTTGGTGGGATCGGAAAGTTTTACAAATTGGGTTACTAGCTTTCATCGTGGGTGGTGCTTGGGTGATGAGACAGACTCAAGGCGCACTGTTACTAGAGGTTTACCAAGGAATTACTAGGCCCTTGCAAATATTGAACACAGGGCCAACGCCTGAAGAACGACTCAGGGATGCCCGAATTTTAGAATTGCAAACACGTGTAGTTGAGCTAGAAAGTCAAAATACAAAGTTAAAAGATTTATTGGGCTATGTAGAAAAAGGCACTATCTCATCGCGCCCGATTCCAGCTAGGGTGGTGGGGCGCAGTGCTGACCACTGGTGGCAACAAGTTACTCTCAATCGGGGTAGTAACTCAGGAATTCAGGAAGGCTTTGTAGTCAAGGCAGAGGGTGGATTGGTGGGTTTAGTAGAAACTGTAACTCCCAATACTAGCCGTGTATTGCTCATCAGTGACCTCAAAAGCCAAGTAGGTATCACAATTAGTCGTACATCTGCAAAAGGCGTTTTGCGAGGAGATTCTTCGGCTGAGGCGGTGCTGGAGTTTTTGGAAAAAGTTCCTAATGTGAAGGTTGGAGATTTAGTCTCTACATCCACTTATAGTCAGAAGTTTCCTTCTGGTTTGGCAGTAGGTAGAATCAAGTCTTTGGATTTAAAGAAACTGCCCACATCAGAGGCCAAGGTGGAACTGTTTCCTCCCATCCGTTCACTAGATTGGGTGGCTGTATATCCGAAGCCAGAAAGCCCAGAATTAGAAAACCAGCAAACTCTTACGGAGAATGCAAAATTCAAAATTCAAAATTCAAAATTACAATCACCATAAATAAATTTATTGGAAAGTTTGAGCCGGGAAAACCTCGACTCAGATTTTTATGAGTGAATTCCGATGCTGATTTTGCGATCGCAATATTTAATCAAATACACAAATTTCTCAATTAATCAATTATGAACCATCCTGCATTTGGTAATCGCAGGCAAAAAAAGCCGAAATCTTCACAGCGAAAATTTAAAATTCCTACCAAGCCTCTGGCTAGTTGGCGTCCACGCACACGGCAAATACTGGATTGGGTGGTGACAGGTGGGTCTGTCTTATTATGTTTGCTAATGTTGCCGACTCGTTGGCCGGGAATGGAGTTATTGGGAATAGGTCCAAACTGGCTGTTAATTTGGGTGGTAGCTTGGAGTGTGAAGCGCACAGTTTGGGAGGGCGCATTTGCAGGGATAGTTCTGGGGCTACTTCAAGATTCAATGACGTCAGCTAACCCCACTCATGCAGTGACTTTGGGGGTGGTAGGAATGTTAACTAGTCTGATTCAGAAGCAACGCTTTATAGAAGAAGACTTTATTTCTATTGCTTTAATTGTCTTTGCTATGGCTGTGGTGGCAGAAACTATCTTTGGGTTGCAATTGACTATGATGAGCAATGCTTCCGGTGGGCACAGCCTACGCAAAGTAGAAGATATTTGGACATATTACCAGCGTGTGGCTTTAGCCTCTGCTATTCTCAGCAGTCTTTGGGCACCGGTGGTTTATTATCCCCTGAATCGTTGGTGGCAGCAGATAAAATTTTTAGAGCAATCGTAAATTAGGGAATAGGCAATAGGCACTGGTAAAAAGTAGCATTGCTTTGCCAACTAGTTTTCACTTGTGGCTAGGGTTAAGGAAAAGACCATTTTGCAATTAAATAAACCACCGTAGGGGCACAACAATGTTGTGCCCTGATGATTATTCAGCATCATTGAGGTTCTGAGGCTTAACCGCCAGCCTTTGAGGTTCGACGTTGAGGCTTTGAGGCTCAATCAATCTTCACATTCTGAACTCAAATTATGCTCTTTTAGAGAATTCTAATTGAAAAAATACCCCCATTGTGCAGGCACGGCAGCCGAAAGTTTTCGATGAAACAGATATCTTATCGATGCCGGGCCCCTAAATGGATAATTGATGTTTTGATGTTCTTTTATATCGGTTATACCAACTCCAACACCATTTCAGTTTAATAATGATGCACATACGTTGGTGAGGGCACAACAATGTTGTGCCACTATGAGGAATCTATGTGTATCAAGGTTTTTAGGAATTGGTATTAAGTGTAGGGATGATTCGATTGTAAATATGGGGACTGGGGATTGGGGAGTGTGGTTAGTTTTCTTCCCCATGCCCCATGCCCAAATCGCTGTAAGTTAAGATCACCAAGAGTAAAACCTGAATATTACCCTTAAAAGATCGCGCAAAAGACCAGCTAGCGTAGAAAATATTGAGAGTGTTGCCCAAAATTATGGATAATTCCCCAGCGATCGCTCAACCAGATGCATCTCTACCTAACTATACGAAAAATACGCTACCAGTAGATTCATCTGAGAACAGGGTAGGAAGTGATTTTGATTCCCGGATGATGCAACGGTGTTTAGAACTCGCCTGTCAGGCTTTGGGACGCACTTCACCAAATCCGTTAGTGGGTGCAGTGGTTGTCAAAGATGGGGAGATTATTGGGGAAGGGTTTCATCCGCGCGCTGGTGAACCCCATGCGGAAGTTTTTGCTTTGAGAGCGGCGGGTGATGCAGCTCGTGGTGCGACTGTTTATGTGAGCCTGGAGCCTTGCAACCATTACGGACGCACTCCGCCTTGTTCGGAAGGGTTAATTCAGGCTGGGGTGGCAAAGGTGGTGGTGGGGATGGTTGACCCTAACCCGTTGGTAGCTGGTGGTGGTATTGCCCGATTACGCGCTGCGGGAATAGAAGTGGTGGTAGGGGTGGAACAAGAGGCTTGCCAAAGTCTCAATGAAGGGTTTGTACATCGGATTCTGCACAAGCGACCATTGGGAATTTTGAAATACGCCATGACTTTAGATGGTAAAATTGCTACCACTTCTGGTCATAGTGCTTGGGTGACAAATCAAGATGCCCGCAGTGAAGTACATCAACTACGGGCAGCTTGTGATGCGGTGATTGTTGGTGGAAATACCGTGCGGCAGGATAATCCTTACTTAACGAGTCATCAGGTAGGGCCTCATAATCCCTTACGGGTGGTGATGAGTCGTCAGCTGAATTTGCCGGAAGATGCCCGCCTGTGGCAAACTACGGAGGCTCCTACTCTGGTGTTGACGGAGGTAGGCAGCTCACCCGATTTTCGAGAACTGTTGCTCAAGCAGGGGGTGGAAGTGGTGGAATTTACATCTCTGACTCCTGAACAAGTGATGTTGCACTTGTATGAGCGGGGTTTTTGTAGCGTTTTGTGGGAATGTGGCGGTACATTAGCTGCTAGTGCGATCGCTCAAGGAGCAGTACAAAAAGTTTTGGCGTTTATTGCACCGAAAATCATTGGTGGTCATCATGCACCTACACCTGTAGGCGATTTAGGTTTGACCTCGATGACAGAGGCTTTGACACTGGAACGCGTCCGTTGGCGTGTGGTGGGTTCTGACTGCTTAGTTGAAGGTTATTTGCCTCAAACCAGTGACAAATGACCAACGACAAATCACAACTAAATCAACACTGTCGCTCATAAGCCAGATCGCGGATCAAGGCGAGTCGGGATTGGATGTAGTCACTGAGATAATCAGTTTCTGTGGGTTCTAGAAACACTTGAGTGTGGGTTTGTTTAACCAACCACTCCACCAAGCTAGCATCGTCTAGCTGTAAAAGAGTCTTAGCATGGGCGGTTTCAACCACAGACCAAAGCTGACGCATAATCTTAGGAGTCATCAGGCCTCAATATTAATTATTTAGCTTATGCTGTTTTCAGATTACACAATTCCGACCGCAAATTAGGTCATAAATGTAGAAGCTGAGACAAGTATTATCAAAAGCTTAATAAAGCGATTTATATCTTGATGAAGATTAAGAATCAGCAAATTAAACTGAATGATCTAAAAATTGCATTTAAAAATTTTTAGATCACAATATTGAGTAATTTTACTGTAGATATATCTATGATTACATCTAAAGATAGAGGGCAGGTTAATGAGTCAAGGTCAATCTTCATACTCTACCCAACTATTAGAAGTTTCTGAAACCTTGACTTTCAGTTGTACACCTGCGGGTACTCTTTTCTTGGTTTGATCATAAATATACTTGGCAATCATCTCGGCAGTGGTTTCATATTCTGGAGGCAAGACTTCGTTAAGAATACAATGGTCAAGTCCTCCCTTGGTCACATCTTGTTTAGCCCAGCGTAAGGTTTTGAAGTCAGCTACCATGACTGAGTGTGGACAATATTCAGAAGAGTGCAACTGTGATGATGTGGCCTCAATTTGGACTTTATAAGTATGCCCATGCATCCGGCCACAAGGGCCTTGGTAATCCTTGATGTAGTGAGCACTGTCAAATGTGAATTCTGTTGTGAGCTTCCATTTAGGCATGTTTATATCGCCTCTGAGTTAATGATTAAATATATTTACAAGTATTGCTCAATCCTTGACTAAATAGCCAATGGTTAGTTTGACGATTTTTCAAGCCATTGGATACCTAAGCTACTAAAGTGACAGCGATCGCTCCTGTGAGAGGGTAACAGAATTAAGAGAACAGGTGATGGCGATGTAAAATTAATCGCGTTGACGCAGTCCGCAGCAGGCATAACTACATTAATATTTAAAGTAAGAAAGTAGTTAATGCCACCCTTTCCTATGAGGGGAAAACTAGAAAACAATCAGGAGGGAGACCAAGAGTGGCTAAACATCCAGCAAAACAAAGCCCACAATCACCAGTCTCTAACACAGACACAAAAACGGTAGAAAACTCCTTCCAAATAAAACTGCAAACATTGCTCAAGCAAAAAAAATATCGGCAAGCGTTAGAAGAAATCAAAAAAATTCAGCGATCGCATCCTGATATTACCTCCACTCCCTCAGAATCGGAGATTTGGTTGCTCCGGGGTCAGCAGGAATTCCAAAAGCAAGATTTTAAACAGGCTGAAAAATCCTTCACACGCGCTCTGGAATTGGGTTTAGTGGGGGATGCTCACTACTGGCTAGCTAAGTGTCTGCTGGAGTTACATCAACTGGATGTAGCGCTCAAATTGCTCCGTGATGCTTTTGAGGCAGAGCAACTCACTAAAGACTACAATATCTGCTACCTCAAACTCCTATTGCTTAAAGGAGATACCGCCACAGTTGAGCAGTTAATCAACCAACAGTCAAAACGCTTTAGTGCGGCTCAACTCCACTGGGTGCGAGGAGTAATGGCTCTCAAAAATGGTCAGCCACAAGACGCTTTAACCTCTTTACAAAAAGTTAAGCGCCCCCACACCCCAGGAGATTTACCCATTGCTTGGGTTGTTTACAGTCAGCAAGCAAGTAATAATTGGAGTGCTGCGGCTAATCTGTTGGGTTTAGAGTCAGCCAAATACACCTTTGGCAGACCAAAGTATTTAGAGCATCCTATTTTAGAGCGATTGGCAACTACCCAACAAGCCAAGACCGGAGAACCTCCCTTCAGACCAGAAAATATAGAAAGAGAAGATCAGGTAGTTGAAGATGCAGTCTCAGCATTGGCAATCTTGCAACTCATTGATCAAGGCAATCATCATGATGCCGCCCATGTGTTACTACGAATGAAAAGTGGTTCAAGTCGCTTTCCAGAACTCAATAGTTTGCGGACATCCCTCTTAACCCTGGCAGGACAACAGGCATTGAATCAGGGAGAATTAAAATGTGCAGAACTATTTTGGCAGCCTTTAGTAACAGAGACACCCTTTAACCCGCAGTTGGCGATTAATTTATTAGAAGTTTTGAATGCTAATGATTCTGAGCGAGAACGCCAACATTTGATCACTAAGTTTTTGAAGTGGTTAGAACAAGAAGCCAAACAAAAACCGCAACTATGGCCAGATGAGCGATTAAAACCAACATTAGCTCACCTCCACTGTTGGATGGCAGATAGTTACTTGGCAATGGATCGAGATCGCGCTGCTTTAGGAGCCTTGCAACAAGCAGAACGCATCTGTCCCACATCACCAGAGGTATTGGGACGTAAGGGATTGGTGACAGCCTCAGAAGGAAACTATCAAGAGGCGATCGCTCTCCTTACCCAAGCCATAGAAAGCGGCTGTCGATTTGAAGCAGTTTATGAGGTTTTACTAGGATGTTGGAGTGAGCTAGGAGATAAACAAGCATACAACGAAGCTCGCCGCCGTTTTGGTAAATACTTTGACGATGTTGGCATGGAAACAGAGGTGGAAATATTACCTTGGATAGATGCACTGTCTACATTAAGTTATCCCTTCTTTAGCCGTCTAGTACAGTCAACAGACGAAGAAGATCCCGCCATCCACGCCTGTGAGATATTCGTGAATGCAGTCCAGAGTCCCCCCAACTCCGGCGGTAAAGTTTCCTTAAACCAAAAAGCCGCCGCCACAGACTGGGAACATCTGCTGCAACAATTGTCTGGTGAAGAACAAATTCCTGTATTACAAGCGATCGCTCTTGCTATCCACCTCTTCGCCAAACGAGAAAAAGGCATCGCCGCCTTCAATAATCAATATCTGCAAAGGTTGTTTGATTTATCAACAGAACACCCAGAAGCCAGATTTACCCATTTAGTCGTCCTAGCTGTCAAAGAAAATAATCCCCAAAAACTCCAACCCTTCCTCCGCGCTTACCTCGACACCGTACCCCAGCCAGGTAATGTGCTAGCAAACATCCAACTGCAAGCACGGCGTTTTGGCACGATTCAAACTCTGATCACTGCTTTAGATGCAGCATTACGTCGAGAACCCCAAAACCCCTTATTACTATTAGCCAGAGCCACCACCTACCCAATTAAACAAGCAAAATATGAACAATTAAAACAAGAAGGATTTGAATTAGCTCGTCGCCTACAAGATGCTAAAGCATTACAAGCATTCCGTGAAGAACAGGCATTTCTAGCAGCCAGAGAAACCCAAAGCCTAATGCCAGATCCAGAGAAATTTGACAATCTCGATATGTCAGATATGGATGAATTAATCGAAGGAATGCTGAGAAAATTCTTTAGTGACAAAGTTCCCAAAGCTGAGTTTGAGAGAATGTTACCAGAACTCAAAGAAATGATGTTAAACAGGATGCCTGACTTTGGTGAAGATGATAATGATGATGAGGATGAAATAGATTTAGACTTTATCTTCGGCAACTCATCACCTACATCTAAAAAACGCAAAGGTAGAAAAAAAAGCGGCTTCCAAGAATTATTTTAAATCAGACAGGAAGGATGAGAATATGAGGGAGTAAAAACCATACCTCATAACTAATCGAGCATTTTGAATTTTGAATCTGGAGCGAAGCGACGTGACTTCCCACTACGAAAAATTAGGAATCTCTCCCGGTGCTACCCCAACGGAAATTAAAGCAGCCTATCATGCTAAGTTGCGAGAATTTCCCGCACATACTTATCCCCAAGAGTTTAAAGCAATTCGAGAAGCTTATGAAGCACTCCGCAAAGGAATAACAACTCAAAACGAAGATTTCTTGAAAATGCGTCCCCTAGAAGCAGAACTCAATCCAGAGATATTAAAACAGTTACGAGAAAAAGCGATCGCTCAACTAGAAGTGAGCCTAGATGATTTAATTCGTGCCACATTTTAATTATTTGGGCATGGGGGAATGAGAGAGAGACGTTGCAGTGCAACGTCTCTACAAAAATAACAAATAACAGATGACAAATAACAAATGACAGATGACAAAGAATTATTATTTACCAAATTCCTAGATTATTTACACTCCGAACAAGCACCCCCTGACTATTTGGGTGAAGCACCAGCATCAGCTAATACCTTTGATCCTTATCAAATGGTGGCAGAATGGACTGCTCTACGCCATGAACTCAAGCAGCAGGGTAAATTGTTGCGTTCTACTCAAGATACTTTAGCGCAAGCATTAGAAGTCACTCGTACAGACAAAGAACAATTACAAACACGTCAAGAAGAAAGCCAAAAACAGGCTCTGACTCAATTTGAGAAACAGCAGGAGAAACTGTTAAAAGATTTGCTGGGTATCTTGGATGCTTTAGATCAGGCTTGTAATTATTGGCACAATGAAATATCTGCATTATCTACCACTGCAACTACAGCACCCGCACCACAAAAAAGCCTTTGGGAAAGGCTAGGAAAGTGGTTAAATGGTACAGAAACGCAGCCAACAGAGTCTGACAAATCACCCCAATCAGTATCATTAAGCGAAATCTTCACCAGCAATCAACAGGGAGTAGAGTTAATTAGGCGATCGCTTTTGGAAGTACTACGACAACGGCGTGTTGTCCCCATCGTCGCCGAGGGTAAACCTTTTGACTCTCAAACTATGTATGCAGTGGGACGTGAAGCCAGAACAAATGTTACAGATAATACTGTAATTCAGGAAGTTGTCCGGGGTTATTTATGGGGAGATAAAGTTCTTAGAGAGGCACAGGTGATTGTAGCGACACGAGTTACTGACTAATGGCGTCTCAACAATGCATTGATGTGGAGAGGAATATAATGATGAAGAGAGCGCATGTCAGGAGTAATCATGACTGTTGAAGCAGAAATTTTACAAACATTAGAGCAAATGCCAGAGTCACTTAAACAAGAACTATTACATTATGCTAAATATTTAGTTGAGAATTATTCAAAAGGTGTTTCTGAAGAAAGTTCACTACAAAAAAATCGCCGTTCTGGTATCTTAAAAGGAACTTTTGTTTTACCTTTACCTGATGACTTTGATGAACCACTCGCAGTTTTTCAGGAATATATGGAATGAGTGCTTTCCTGTTAGATACTCATGCCTTTATCTGGCTAACTGAAAATGACTCCAGCCTTCCAGAACAGCTGAGGATAATCATTGATACGTGTCTTCCTCTGTGGGAATCTCACTCTCGTCTTCCAGCCTTCCAGAACAGCTGAGGATAATCATTGATACCGCAGATATCGTTTATATCAGCATTGCTAGTCTTTGGGAAATTGCCATCAAATTAAACCTTGGCAAATTATCGCTGCAACGGAGCTATGAAACGATAGTTCCTGCAATTGACGCTTCAGATATCCTGATGCTTCCGATCTCATTTGCCGATACTGTTCAAATCCGGAATCTCCCACTACATCATGGCGATCCATTTGACCAGATGTTGATTGCACAGGCGATTAATCATTCATTAATCATCATTAGCAGGGATAAAAAATTCGACGCTTATTCTGTTCAGAGGATATGGGAATAGCTTGTATAGCGAAATAGGCGATCGCTATACAAGCTGTCATTTTTGTATAAATAAATACATTTATATTCGAGATGTTGACACGCTGATGAATTTTGGTGTGCCGCGTCGGGAGGCAGAAACTCTCGCTGCTCGGACTGATGTTTAAAGCATGAATGTTAAGTGAGCGATCTCCTATGAGTCAGGTGTAATCGTAGGAAAGTAACCCGACTGAACTGGGGTAAAGACCTGTTACTAAACAAGCAACCATTCGGTAATAAACTTTTTCCTCACAGCTAAAGTTACCTAAACAGCACATTTGGTTTAAGCTAAATGGTGAAGCTGTCACGCTTCTAAAATATAATACTTTGCAATTATCCCAACCCAGTGCGATCGCACTCGTGGGCTACATAACCTTTGCAAATAAGATTTTATGAAAGCAGTTGGTATTGACTTAGGCACAACGAATTCTGAAGTGGCGATCGTCGAAAACGGACAGGTGCGGGTATTACCAGGTGAAGATGGCGACTTGATTTTACCTTCCTGTGTGGGATTTAGCGATACAGGTAAGCTGCTGGTGGGACGCGAAGCACTGCGGCAATATGCGGCGGCTCCTGAACGTACCGTCAAGTCAATTAAGCGTTGGATGGGAACCGACCACAAAACCACTTTAGGCGATAAAGAATATTTACCTCATGAAGTTTCGGCAATTATTCTCCGCGCCTTGAAACAACGGGCTGAAACTGTTTTGGGAGAACCAATTACCCAAGCAGTGATTACAGTTCCAGCCTACTTTACCGATGCTCAACGCCAAGCAACTAAAACTGCTGGCGAAATCGCAGGTTTAGAAGTACTGCAAATTATCAACGAACCCACGGCGGCGGCTTTAGCTTACGATTTGCGTTCAGAAAAAACAGAACGGGTCGTAGTTTATGATTTGGGAGGCGGTACTTTTGACGTGTCGGTTGTGGAAATTACAGGTGAGGTGACAGAAGTACTAGCCAGTCATGGCAATAACCGTTTGGGTGGAGATGACTTTGATAGGCTTTTGCAACTCTATCTAGTAGATTTATTCCGCAAAGAACATGGAATGGATGTACCAGATGATGCAGCCACCCAGGCGCGTCTGCTCCGCGCCGCAGAACAGTTAAAAATTGACCTGAGTTCCCACGCCTTTGCCACAGTCAGGGAAGCCTTTTTGGGTAGCAAAGGCAAGACAGCGCTACATTTAGAGACAGAGGTAGCGCGCGCAGATTTTGAAAAATTGATTCGCCCTCTGTTAGAAGAAACCCTAGAAGCAATTGACCGCGCCCTTGCAGACGCCAACCTAGAACCCCAAGAAATTGACCGGATTATTTTAGTTGGTGGTTCTACACGCATTCCTCTAGTGCAACAAATGATTGAAGAACATCTGGGACAAGCCCCCACCGATGGCATTCAACCAGATTTGTGTGTGGCTTTAGGCGCAGCTTTACAAGCTGGGGTGTTGGTGGGTGCATCTGTGGATGCCATTCTTGTAGACGTGATTCCCCATTCCTTGGGGATTGCGGCGGCGGTGGAAACACCAATGGGGATTATGCCGGGTTACTTTAGTGTGATTATTCCCCGGAACAGTGTTGTGCCTGTTTCTCGCTCTCATGTTTATTCCACCGTCTTTGATGAGCAAGAAATCGTGGAAATCGAAGTGTTCCAAGGTGAAAATACGATCGCTGAAGAAAATGTACCTCTGGGTTCCTATCGAGTCGAGAATATACCACCCCAACCCGCAGGAGGCGTTCAAATTGAAGTTCACTTTGACTTTGACTTGAACGGCATTCTCACCGTCACCACCACTGAGAAAGGCAAAGGGCAACAAGGAACGCTGGTAGTGAATAATGCCAGCATCCAAAAACTTTCTAGCCATGAATTGAAGCAAGCTAGAGCGGATTTAGAAGCATTATTTACAAATGATGAAACAATTGAAGTCTCTGCACAAGAGGCTAGCGAAGTAGTAGAAATTGCTCCGGAATTGGCAGCACTTTTAAACCGCGCCACTCAAGCCCTGGAAACCGTAGATGCAGAACAAACAGAAGAATTACAAGATTTATTAGACCAAATAGAAAATGCAATCGCAGATGACAGTGCAGAACTACCCCAACTACAAACAGAACTGGAAGATTTTCTGTACTACATTAATACCGATGGAGAATAGGGGTGATGGGTGTAGAGACGTTGCATTGCAACGTCTCTACAAATAACAAATAACCAAATTATTTATGAAATGTCCCGTTTGTGGAGCAGTTTATCGACCAACGAAACAAAGCACGGGTGCAGGAGAAACTTTCCCCTCTCCAACTTGCAGACGCTGCAAAGCAGACTTATCCGATTTACTCCGTCTGCATGACCAAGCTATCTGGTATCACAGACAAGCACTGCATTTATGCTCACAAGGGCGTTATGCCCAAGCAGCAGCGCAAAACAATGCAGCACTGGCTTTATATTCCAGCAATGCAGACTTCCATGCTTTAGCTGGTAAATTATCGGCATTGCAAGGAGAATTTCGAGAAGCGATCGCATCTTGGCAACAAGCACTCAAGTTTGATCCACAAAATGCTGTTGCTGGTGATTGTTTGCAAATGATCAAAATGTTAACAAGCTGATTTGATGAGTTTTCTTCCCCTTTTATCTTGACTTTCTCAGCACTAAAGTGCTTACCCTACTCGTTCAGAGTTGACGCAACCAACTTACTTGTTCCCAAACAGCTTTCAGGGAAACTAGATTTTGATGATTAAACCAATGTTTCCACGCTTTACGGAATTGTCCCTTGGTGGCTGCTTGTACCCCATCACTGACAGCGATACCTACATGTTGCATAACGCTGGAGTCACGATAACAGTCGATCATGCAGGCGGTACAGCCGTCACGTACTCGTTGAGAACCATCAAACTCGGTGATGTGGCACATGGGTTTGTCCCAATTATGGCAACGGTAGAGGTTAAGATGCCAGTCGAGATAAAACAATTTCCAGCCACCGAGACAGCCAAATTGTTCTGGTTCGCCACGTAAATGGCGCTGCATATCTTCAATGGAGGCGGTAGGATTGACAACTAGAAAATCACTTTTGAGTGCTTTCACAGTCTCGAACCGCTCATATAACTCCTCGACTGTGTAATCTACTAAGTTGGACTCTGCAAAACCAAGATAGGAGGATGCGAGGGTGGTGAGTGGATAGGAGAAGGTAACACTGTTAAATCCCAAAGACTTGAGGAATGGCGGTAGTTGTGAGTAATCGTCTACCAATCGGCTCATGGTGACAGAAGCGGTAGTACCAATTTTACGACGTTGGCAATGGGCATTGGCATCACGAATGCGATCGCACACTCCCTTGAGTCCACGGTTTTGCTCATGTTTCTCTACCTCCACCGCGTCAATGGAAATAATGATACTCACAAGTCCCGCATCAGCCATCTCGTCAATGCGTTTTGGTGTGAGCAGAGAACCGTTAGTGACTAACATCGGCGCCATCCCAATGCTAGATGCATGAGCAATCATCTCTGTCAAGTGGGGATGAGCCATTGGTTCACCACCAACGTAGATTAAAAAATACACCCCATTGCGATAGAGAATTTCCGCCGCTTGTTTAGCCTCCTCCAGTGTGACGTTATGCCGCTCATCCAGAGGCATTTTGTCTACAGCAAAGTTACAGAAGCCGCAACGCGCATTGCAGACGCTGGTAATTGCAAATTGACAGGTAGCAGGGCCTCCATCCCGCACTGCCTGTAGTGCCATTTCCCACAAGGAGCGTCTTTTTGTGCCTACAACCAAGCTGTCTTGGGACATAGTGTTATGAATAGTTGGACAAAATTAAATTTATTCGGGGAGACAGAGAACAGGGAATAGGGAATAGTAATGAGTTATTTCTACCATGCCCCATGCCCCATGACGCCAGTTGCCACAAGTCGGGAGATCCGCCCACGGCACTGGCTTCCCTATTCCCCTTACTTCCCAAACACACTACCAAGGGCACGAGCCATGTTTTGCGGTTGCATCGCATCTATAGCGGCGGTGGGTTCGTAGCCACAGTGAACCATACAATCGGCACACTTAGGATTGCCACTAGCACGACCGTATTGACTCCAGTCGGTGTGTTCGAGTAATTCTTTAAAGGTGCTGTAATAGCCTTCATTGAGTAGATAGCAAGGTTTTTGCCAACCGAGGACGCTATAACTGGGGCTACCCCAAGGCGTGCATTCGTAATCCTTCTCACCGACGAGGAAATCTAGGAATAATGGGTTGTGATTGAAGTTCCAGTTTTTTTCACCAGCTTTGTAGGGGGCGAGGATGTGCTGGAAGAGGGCGCGAGTTTGTTCACGGTTGAGGAAATGCTCCTGATCTGGTGCCCACTCATAGCTGTAGCCAGGGGAAATCATCATCCCATCAGTATCTAAGGTTCCGAGGAAGTCGAAAAATTCTTGCATTTCCTTGGGATCGCAACCTTCAAAGATGGTGGTGTTAGTAGTGACGCGGAAGCCTTGAGCTTTGGCGGCGCGAATGGCTTTCACAGCAGTATCAAAAACACCTTGGCGATCAACACATTTATCATGCCATTCCCGCAACCCGTCTAGATGTACGCTAAAACTCAGGTAAGGGGAAGGCTGGAATTTATGCAGGCTCTTTTCTAACAATAAACCGTTGGTACACAAGTAAACATACTTCTTCCGCTCAACTAATCCCCGGACAATCTGATCAATTTGGGGATGTAGTAGCGGTTCCCCTCCAGGAATCGAGACGACGGGCGCACCGCATTCTTCCACGGCGGCGAAGCACTGCTCTGGGGTAAGATTTTGCTTCAATATTTCTGGGGGATGCTGGATTTTACCACAGCCGGTGCAGGCTAGGTTACACCGAAACAGAGGTTCTAACATTAAGACTAAAGGGAAACGTTTACGCCCTTTTAAGCGTTGGGTAACCAGATATTTCCCAATATCCATAGCTTGTTGGATGTTAACTGCCATGCTCTCACTCCTGTATATGGAAACACCACGGTAAAAATTCAAAATTCAAAATTAAAGCCATGTTTTGGTAGGTTGGGAAGCCACTCACGTGGGCTGGTTCCCCGACTTGAGTGAAGTGGCGTTTGAGCAGAGCAAAACCCAACCTACGAATCTACAAGCTTTTATTCGCTCACATATTTCTGAGCAATGAACCAGGCGACGGCATCCTCAAGGGCTGTTGTCAGGGGAGATTGGGGTAAACCTAACTCTCTGACTGCCTTGGAAGTATTGTAGTACATGGGTTGTTGCGCCATGCGGACACCATCTAAGGGAACGGAGGGGGTTTTGCCTAGCTGTGCGAGTATCTTTTCGTCAACCCAAGCAACGCTGAGGGGCAACCAAGCGGGTACGGATCGTTGGGGGGCTGGTAATCCTGTGATTTGGGCAAGTTGCTCTAGTATTTGTTTGAGGCTGAGGTTTTGATTACCTAAGATATAGCGATCGCCTGATTTTCCCTTTTTTAATGCCAGTAAATGTCCCCAGGCCACATCCCGCACGTCGATAAAATTTAGACCAGTATTTACATAAGCGGGCATTTGCCGCCGTAAGAACCGCAGGATAATATCGCCTGTGGGGGTGGGCTTGATATCCAATGGGCCAATTGGGCTACTGGGATTGACTACGACTACATCTTGACCTCCATGAGCCGCTTGCATGGCTACTTGCTCTGCCAGAAATTTAGATTTTTTGTAGTCACCGACCAATTTTTCCGGGGGACTTTGATGTGTTTCATCTACGACTTTACCAGATGCCCCCACACCGATCGCAGCTACAGAACTAGTGTAAACGGTGCGCTCAATTCCGGCTTTTTGGGCAGATTCGAGTACGTTACGTGTACCGAGCACATTGTGATGGTAGAGTAGCTTTCGGTCTTTTTGCCACAGGGAATAATGGGCAGCTACATGAAACAGGTACTGACAATCACGCATCTGTTGCCAAAGGTTCGGGTTATTCAGATCTCCTGTAACTAGCTCTACCGCCAATCCTCGCAGATTCTCCAAGTTGCTGCTAGAGCGTACCAAGGCTTTCACTGTGTATCCTTGTTGCAGTAACAAACGTACTACATGGGAACCAATAAAACCCGTTCCCCCTGTCACAAAAACCTGCACCATACTAATTCGTAATTGCTAATTCGTAATTAAGACAATCTCTCGGATCTCACCCTGCTTCCCTTCTTCTTGCTATAGCGGGGAAACCAATCATCCATGATGGCGTAGACTACGGGGATGACAATCAAGCTGAGAATCGTGGAGGTTACTAAGCCGCCGGCGATCGCTACAGCCATAGGCGATCGCAATTCGGAACCTGCTCCTAAACCTAAAGCGATGGGTAGCATCCCTAATAGGGTGGAGACAGTGGTCATCATGATGGGGCGTAAGCGTACTGGCCCGGCTTTGAGAATCGCCTCTGTGCGTTCTAAGCCATCGTCACGGAGTTGGCTGATGTAATCTACCAGGACGATCGCATTTTTATTTGCTAGCCCTAGCAAAAACACAAAGCCAATCAGGGAAATCATCCCGAAATCGCTCTTGGTAATTAATAATGCCAGCATTGCCCCTACTATTGCTAAGGGTAAAGAAAGGCCGATGACTACAGGGTCAACCCAGCTTCTAAACAGGGCAATCAGTACCAAGACAATACACAATGCCGACAGAGTTAAAGTTGTGGCAAAACTGCCAAAAACCTCTCCCAAGCGGGCAGAGTCGCCGCCTAAGTCTAGGGAAACACCATTGGGTAAGACAGCTTTAGCTTCGGCTACTACTTTATCGGTGGCGTCACCCAGGGATAGATTCTGACCAAGGTTAGCGCTGACATAAGCAACCCGCTCATTATTTAGACGCTCAATCTGAAAAACCTGACCTCGTTGATTGGTTTCACCTGTAACTGTGACATCCGCAAATCCTGGTATTTTTACCAATCGCTCTTTAATGGACTTGGCTGCTGTGTTGAGTGCATTCAGGTCATTACCAGTTAATGCCACTTGCAGAGGTTTTTGACCGCCTGTATCCACAAATTGGATATCTTCGACGCTGGTACTTACTCCAGGGAGATTGGGTAAAGTGGCGCGAAATTCGTCTTGGAGTTGTGCTGTTTTGATTTTGCGGTCTTCCTTGAGCTTCACATACAGCAAGCCTTTATTTGGCTCACCTTCACGAGAACCCACTGTGGTAAAGACTGTTTCCACGACTGGTGATTTTCTCACCACCTCTTCGAGTTTCTTGGCTACTTCCAAGGAGTTGTTTAAGGGGTTGGGAATGGGTATTGCTGGGGGGATTCTTCCTGCTTGTGGGGCTTGTGCGGCTTGCTTTTGCAAGGTAGCGATATCAGGAATCTGGGGTAAAGGAGCCGTATAGGTGATGTTAAATTCGCCCCGGTCTAATTTGGGAATAAAACCTTTGGGAATCAGGGGAATCAGGGCTATTCCAGCGACGAAACTCAGAACAGCTAATCCAATAACGATCGCCCGATGGTTTAAAGACCATTGCAGCAAATTTCGATAAGCTGCGGTGAAAACTGCGCCAATATTCGTATCTCGACGCCGAGGATTTGCGGACTTGGGCTTGAGCCAGAAGGTAGCTAGCACTGGTGATAGTGTCCGAGCCACCAGGGTAGAGGCTATGTATGAAGCCGAAACTGTGATCCCAAATGGTTTAAAGAATTGTCCAACCACACCACCCATCAAACCAATAGGTAAAAACACCGCTACTGCCGTAGCAGTGGTAGCGACGACTGTTAACCCAATTTCCTTGGTAGCTGAGAACGCGGCTTGGCGGGGGCTTTCTCCTTCTTCGATGTGGCGCAGAATGTTTTCTACATCGATAATTGCATCATCAATCACACTACCAATTACCAAAGCCAGAGCCAGCAGCGTAATTGTCTCTAGGTTAAACCCAAAAATTGCCATGACAATAAACGTTGCCAACAAAGAAGTTGGAATCGCCAAGGCAGAGATCAGAGTTGCTCGCCAATTCCAGAGAAATGGAAAAATTACTACTATTGACAACACGATCGCTTCGAGGAGCGCATCGATTGTTGATTGGGTAGCTTGGCGGATATATTTAGCCTGTGTAGCAGCTAGGGTGAGGTTAACATCCTTGAGGGTAGAACGTAGTCTCTGTACTTCTTGCTCTACCCGGCTCACCACTTCTAGTGTGTTAGCGTTACCACTTTTAATTACTTGAAATGCTAAAGCATCTTTACCGTTAAAGCGGACTAAAGTGGCAGCATCTGTAGGTAAACTAGCCTTAGTCGCTGATAGCTGCGGTGTGGGTGGACTAGGTACACCCAACAGCGAGACTTTGAGTACTCCCGGCAATTTAGCGATCGCCGGTACAATCTGGTCTTTCGCCGACTTAGTCAAATCCGTGAGATTCCCCGATGGACTCTCGATGGCGTAGCTAATAGCGGCTGACTCATTCAGGTTCAGGGGAATAATTTTATAATTTGCTCCCTGAGTCAGTTTTAACTGCTTCAGTGCTGTTTCTACTTCCCGCGTTGATGTTTCTAAGTTTGTACCGACAGCAAACGCTAAACTAACAGCACTTTGACCAGGATAGGTAGATGAACGAATATTCTCCAATCCTTGCAAGGATTTTAGGCTCTGTTCTATGGGTTGGGTAAGCTTGGACTCTGTATCCAGGGCTGTTTTTAGAGGTGCTTGGGCATTCACCACCACCACAGGAAAAGTAATATCTGGAAACAAAGCATACTTGAGGGAACTGAAAGCAAAAATACCAGCTACCGTCACAGCAATCCAAAAACCTACCGTTAACCACGAAAATTGAATCGCCAATTTGGAAATATTGAAGCGTTCTCGTGCGGATTTCGAGCTACTAGGCTTGACCATCTTGGAAAATCATGGTGTGGATGACCGAATGATTACTAATTCGTAATACCCTGCGGGAAGCCGCTACGCGTCTACGTAATTCGTAATTCGTAATTAATGGACAGAGCTACTTAAATTGACACAATTTATTTAGTCATACTACCGTAATCACCTGCACTTTGGGAGTATGGGAATAGGGAATGGGGCATGGCAAAGAGCCACCAATAACAAATCACAAATAACCAATGACAAATCACAAAACCATCCTCGTGCCTCAAGGAGCTGAATACAAAGCCGTGTGTCGTGGCTTAGGAGGTGTCACGGGTTCCACACCAAGGGTTATACCAATTCCCATGGGTATGAAATCTTTAACCACATATCTGCATAAATTGCAAGAGAAGGGACAGATTTTAAATCATCCCTATCCTCAAGTGGTGGTTATGGGTATATGCGGCAGCTTAAGCTCCAGATATTCTGTAGGTGATATTGTCTTGTATCAGGATTGTGTTTATCAAGAGCATCGCCAAGAGTGCGATCGCATTTTTACAGCAGAAATTTACTCGTGTCTATCAGATAAAGTTTCTTTAGTCAAATCATTAACAAGCGATCGCGTGGTTTGGTCAGCTACTGAAAAACGGTGTTTAGGTGAAGCGTATAAGGCTGATGTTGTTGACATGGAAGGATTTGCTGCCTTAGAATTTTTTCAGCAAGTGGGAGTGACAGTAGCAATGCTGCGAGTCGTCAGCGATGACTCTCATCACGATATTCCAGACCTCACATCGGCGATTAGTGCTGATGGGGCGTTGAAACCTTGGCCTCTAGCTTTAGAATTAATCCGTCAACCTGTGGCAGCTACGCGACTGATTCGGGGTTCCTTACGAGCATTAAGAGTGTTGGAGGACGTGACAAGGTTGCTGTTTTTTAACTCTAAGATTGAGTAAGGTTTGCGCCGTGGGCGGGTTTCCCGACTTGTAGACGCCGGAGGCGGCTTCTCGGAGAGTGACGACTGGCGTGCGGTTTCTAACCACCGATTTTACTGGGGATAAACGCGACCTTTCCAAGCACCACCCCGCCCTTGCCAGTGACGGATGGCTGAATCTAAGGTCATTAAAGTATAAAGAAAAGCGATCGCAGGTAAGCAAAAAGCTAACCAAGGAGAACATTTATAAAACCGGATTGTGGGCAAGTAAGCCCAAGTCATCAATAGCCACGCCAATAAACTTGTCAGAGTAACTGCCCCATTCCCTATTAATAAACCAATCATCGCTCCCACAGGGGGAACTAAATAAATTAACGTCATTCCTAGCAAAGTTCCTGCCAGTAGTAATGGTGAATAATACAGTTGGGTGTAAGCAGTCCGCGCCACCATCTGCCAAACTGTCTCTAGAGAAGGATAGGGGCGTAAACTGCGAGTTAAAACACTCAATCCTAGCCAAATTCTCCCCTTTTTCTTGACTGCATTAGCTAGGGCACAATCATCAATCAAAGCTTGGCGAATCACTGCAATCCCACCAATCTGCTCTAATGTTTCTCTACGAATGAGAATAGATCCGCCAGCCGCAGCCGCAGTAGCTTTCTTGGGGTTATTCACCCAGCGAAAGGGGTAGAGTTTTTGAAAGAAAAACACAAAAGCTGGTATTAAAAGTTTCTCCCATAAGCTTTCACACCTGAGCCGCACCATCACAGAAACTAGGTCTAAGTCCTCTTGCACAGCTTTGGCGACTAAGCGACGGAGATTCCTCACATCATGTTCAATATCTGCATCGGTGAGGAGAAAATAGTCTGGTTTTTGTTTTTGTAACGACGTTACATGTAACGCCTCTACCTTTTGAATGCCTTGTTCAACAGCCCAGAGTTTACCTGTCCAACCTGGGGGTAATGATTCGCCAGAGATGATGTGTAGTTGCTGGGGTTTGTTCACAGCATAGGCAACCCCTTGAGCAAAATCAGCTGTACCATCTGTACTGCGATCGTCTACCAAAATCACCTGAAAATCACCGGGATAATCTTGGAGTAAAAGCGATCGCAAGGTGATTGGTAATAAATCAGCTTCGTTCCGCGCCGGAACTATTGCACAAACTGTCGGAAAAGAATGTATCTGAATTTCTGCCGTCTCTAATTGCTGATCTGTTCGCCAAAACTGCCCCCACAAGCTCAGTAATCCTATCCAGATGATTAAAGATAACAGCGTCAATCCTAATACAAGTGCAGCCATATTTTCTTGCCAATTCGACTTGCCTCAGACACAATACAATACTTCTTGGTTTAGGCAAATTATTTTGTTAGGCAACGCCAAATTATGTATGACTAAGCGATCGCTTCGCTCCTACTAGTGTGAGCGTCTCGCTCACGCGGGCAAGATGCCCGCACTACAGAGCGTCTCGCTCACGCGGGCAAGACTCGCTCACGCGGGCAAGATGCCCGCACTACAGTCTCGCTCACGCAGGCAAGACTCGCTAACGCGGGCAAGATGCCCGCACTACAGTCTCGCTCACTACAGAGCGTCTCGCTCACGCGGGCAAGATGCCCGCACTACAGTCCATCATTTTTATCTTAATAGACTACTACTTTGGAAAACTTTTTCGCCCTTACTTGTGGTATTTGTACTATTGCTGAGGGTGGGGAGTATTTTGATGCAAACGCAAGACGGGGTTATTCTCAATCAAGTTACAACAGCGATCGCCGCTAGTCAAGAATATCTGCTTTCAATTCAAAATCCTACAGGTTACTGGTGGGCAGAGTTAGAATCTAATGTCACCATCACTGCTGAAGCTGTCCTGCTACATAAAATTTGGGGGACAGACGCCACCAGACCCCTGCATAAAGTTGAAACTTACCTCCGACAACAACAACGACAACATGGAGGTTGGGAACTGTTTTATGGCGATGGAGGGGAAATCAGTACTTCTGTAGAAGCTTACATGGCCTTGAGGCTGCTGGGTGTGCCGGCTAATGATCCAGCAATGCTACAGGCTCAAGATTTTATTCTGCAACGGGGTGGTATTAGCAAAACTCGCATCTTTACTAAATTACACCTCGCCTTGATTGGCTGTTACGATTGGCGCGGTTTACCTTCACTACCGCCCTGGGTAATGCTCTTACCCTCTACTTTCCCGGTTAATATTTACGAAATGTCCAGTTGGGCACGTTCCAGTACAGTCCCCCTACTAATTGTCCTGGATCGGAAACCTGTTTTTATTACTGACCCTACGATCAACTTAGATGAACTCTATACAGAAGGTATTGAACAAGCTCAGTTTGAGTTACCCCGCAATGGTGATTGGACAGATTTATTCATCACCCTTGATCAGGGATTTAAGCTGGCAGAAAGCCTCAATTTAGTACCCTTCCGCGAAGAAGGTATCAAAGCCGCCGAAAAGTGGATTCTAGAACGGCAAGAAGCTACAGGCGATTGGGGTGGTATTGTCCCTGCAATGCTCAATTCCCTCTTGGCTTTGCGTTGCTTAGATTACAAACCATCAGACCCAATTGTGGAACGAGGACTTAAGGCAGTTGATAACTTTGCCATTGAAACCGCAGATACTTACTGCGTGCAACCTTGTGTTTCCCCGGTTTGGGATACGGCTTGGGCAATCCGTGCATTAATAGACTCTGGCTTGAAACCAGATCATCCCGCCATAGTCAAGGCCGGAGAATGGTTATTAGACAAGCAAATTCTTGACTACGGTGATTGGGCGGTCAAAAATCGTCAAGGTAAACCAGGGGCTTGGGCTTTTGAGTTTGATAACCGCTTTTATCCTGATGTAGACGACTCGGCGGTGGTTGTCATGGCACTAAATCAAGCAAAACTCCCCAATGAAAAATTAAAGCAGGAGGCGATCGCTCGTGCTGTAAACTGGATGGCATCAATGCAATGTCAACCAGGCGGTTGGGCAGCTTTTGATATCGACAACGATCAAGATTGGCTCAACGCCATACCCTACGGCGACCTCAAAGCCATGATTGACCCCAACACAGCCGATGTCACCGCCAGGGTGCTAGAAATGCTGGGGGAATGCAACCTGTCTATTGCACCTGAGAATTTAGCCAGAGCGATCGCTTATATTACAGATGAGCAAGAATCCGCAGGCTGTTGGTTTGGTCGTTGGGGTGTCAATTATATCTATGGCACTAGTGGCGTTCTCTCAGCCTTAGCGCTCATTGAACCCCAAAAACATCAACTCAGTATCCAACGCGGTGTAGCTTGGTTAGTTAGCTGTCAAAACCCAGATGGTGGTTGGGGTGAAACTTGCCGCAGCTACGATGACCCCAGTCTTAAAGGACAAGGAACTAGTACAGCATCTCAAACCGCTTGGGCCTTAATTGGGCTAATAGCAGCTGGTGAAGCCACAGGCGAATTTGCTCAGAACACCATTGAACAGGGAATCAGCTACCTGCTGAACACTCAAAAACCAGATGGTACTTGGTACGAAGCATACTTTACAGGTACGGGCTTCCCCGGCCATTTTTATCTGAAATATCACATGTATCAACAATACTTTCCCCTAATAGCCCTCAGTCGCTATCGACTGACATTAGGGAATAGAGATTAGGGAGAGTGGAAGGCAAAGGGAGTGCTTATTTTACATTCCCCATACCCCATGCTCCATGACACCAATTGCTACAAGTCTGGCGACCGAACGCAGGGCTGCCCCCATGCCCCATTTCTTAGAGAACCTGCTTGAAGAAATGCACTAAATCCTGAATATTTAACAATTCGAGCGAGTTAATTACCTCTTTTGCTGGCTCAGAGGGGCTGTAGTCTCGTGGTATACCAATAACTACGCTTCCTAATCTTTCTCCTAAAAGATACCAAAAAGCCAACTTTTCTTCAGAGTTCAACTCACCATACCTGCCTGTGGGAATTGTAGTTCCACCTTGGGCTAGTGCGATCGCCGCTTTCGTGGGGTGAGGATCAAGTATCACTTCATCTCGATTACTGTCTTTTGCTAATATCAATTCCTGCAGCGCATACAATTGTTCTTCTGGAGATATCTGCTGAATTTGTGCTACCAAATCTGCTGTATTTGCTGTTAGTGAGGTATCAGTAAGATTAGCAGGTATTTCATCGGCTATCTGCTCATAAGTTAACCCCAGTACTGCCAGTTTATCGTCTACATCTAAATCTTGAAAAGCTGAAACTGTTTGAACCAAAGAATCAATATTTTTAGAAGTCATAAAAATCTCCAAATTTACAAGACTTGCTTCAGTAAAAACACTAATTTATCAAGCTGCATTAGCGCTCATGCTATTTTGAATTGTGTATTGGTATCACCCTTACCAATGCTTAGATTTAGGTTATAAAGTTGCAAATGGTGGACACACTGTAAAAAGATAGAATATTACTGTAAGTATATAGAAATTTAAACCAGTCAAAAGACAGATGGAATTAATAATCAAGCCATTTAAATTGTTGAATATAAACAAAGGGCGTCATATTTATTTAGGGTGCATCTACTTGAATAATTAACCTAGGTAGACACAGAGTAAAAATTTATTTTTTACTCTGTATTCATTAGTAATTTCCAACTTGTTTTTACCTTTTTTCACAAGAAGCACATGTAGGGTGTGTTGTCGCACAGCGTAACAGTTATAAGAAAATTTGAATTAATTTTCGTAGAGCTTGTAACTCTACGAAAAAAGTAACTTATCTCTGACTAATTTTAAATTCCGGCACCTGCTTTTGCTGTAGCGCCCATAGGCGAAACATAATCACGGAAAAGAGTAATTTGCTGCTGAAAAGGTAATGCCTTAATTTTGTTAAACAGTGCTTCGGCTTCTGAAGATAGTCGATAATCAGAAGGTAGGGGAATAATAGTACTATTTTCCATCCCTTGAGCTAACCGATACCAAAATAGTAGCTTTGTTGTATCACCCAAAGAGCCATATTCACGAGAAATTTGAGTATCCGCCTGATTAATTAGATCTCGTTGAACTTGCAGTTGCTGCTCGTGAGTTAATTCTTTAACTTGATTGAACAAACCTTCGGCAATTTCTGGAGAAACAGTACTAGCACCAGGGGCTGCTGGTGTAATCGCCTTACCCATTTCTGTGTAAATGAACCAGAATAATGCCAGCTGTTGGGCTACATCTAACTTTTGCCATGATTGGACATATTCACGAATAGTTGGATCTCCTGTTTGAGTGTATGTCATTACAAATTCCCTTTGCTATTTCATTAATGTCACAATCAACAGTATCAAAGTTACATACGCGGTTTAACCCTACTGAAGACAGAAGTATCTCAACCAAAAAGAAAAACAATGAGAAAATGTAAAAAGTATATAAATTACGCGGAGTGTGGGCGGTAATATCTCATATCTGAGACAATCATGCTGATCAAGGTGGAAGTATGTCGGTAGATATAGCAATCTGATTTGTGTTGGCGTAACTTGCGCTGAAATCACCAACTTCATAGCACTAAATTATTCAAGGAGTCGGTGATCTTTTTGCTCATGAATGGTTAGCGATCGCTACTTCTGTTCCTGGGGTGATTAACTGCCATGATATTGCTTCTCGTGGTGTTCTTGGTCGCCAAGTTTTTATGGAGATGCACCTCATCGTCGATGCAGCAGACGTAGAAACCGCTCACCGCATCACTGAAGAAGTAGAGAGACGATTAGAAGCACGTTACAACCCTGTCAGGATCGTAATTCACATTGAGCCACCAGCATACAAGTCAGAAAAAATTAGCTTTGAAGTCTGAATTGTCATTTGAGGAGACGTTGCAGTGCAACGTCTGTACAAGGGTCAAGAGTGTTTTTCCTTATGCTCTATTGCCGATAATGAGCAACCAGGTTTGCTATGATCGCCACTAGTTTTTCTGGTTCAACTGGTTTGCCTACGTGAGTTTGAAAACCAGCTTCTAAGGCTTGGATACGATCTTCACTGTCAGCATAAGCAGTTAAGGCAACAGCAAGGATTCTTCCACCTTGTTCTGGTTTTAATGTACGCACCTTACGAATCAGAGCATAGCCATCTTCATCAGGCATAGCAATGTCACAAATCAAAACATCGGGCTGCAAGTCGGGTAACACTTCTAGCGCCATTGCAGCTGATGCAACTGCCTTGACAGTTGCGCCATCTGCTTCCAAGACCGTAGAAATATAAAAGCGGCTGTCATCGTCATCGTCCACCACGAGGATGCTTAAGCCTACAAGCGGGAGAAGAGGTTGCATACAGTCTCCATTGGGCTAGACCAACTAAAAGTTGAGAAATATCAAGAATTTTCTCGAAAAAGCTTCTTGTTTGCTCTTTCGTAACCATACTAATGGTAATTTTACTGCGATCGCGTCAATTCTTAACTGCCAAAATAAATTCACTGATTTAGTAGTTTAGAATAGCATTTGTAATTCCTACTCACCGAAATTTTCCTAAATCTTGATAATTTTTCCAATACTTAAATAGGCATGTCACAAATAGCCTCTAGTTAACAAGAACATTTAATTGAACAGAAGAAAAGTTTGTATAAACTAATCTAAACAACTAATGGGTAAAACATATCGCGCCCACTTTGATCATTGGGGACTGAAATATGAACAACAACGAACTTCCTACCCCATTCCAGGTTGACCTCAGTAATTGCGACAAAGAAATGATTCATATTCCTGGTGCTATTCAGCCTCATGGAGTTCTGTTAGTCTTAAAAGAACCAGAGCTAACTATTATCCAAATTAGCGATAATACATTTCAGTTTTTTGGTCTGTATCCTCAAGAATTGTTAAATCAACCTGTGAGTAGGTTACTTGATAGCGAACATTTCAACTTTTTAAAAGATAGTTGTTCCCAAGAAGAACTACAGTTTATCAATCCCATTGAATTTGTGATTAAAATTGGCAATACGAATATCCGTTTTGATGGGATAATTCATCGCTCAAATGGCATTTTTATTCTTGAGCTAGAGCCAAATTTTACCGAAAAAAGTCATGCATTTTTTCACTTTTATCATTTATTAAAACAGTCTATATCTAAAATACAAGATGCATCAACCGTTAAAGAACTCAGTCAAAATCTTGTTAAGGAAGTGAGAAAAATTAGTGGTTTTGACCGAGTAATGATCTATCGCTTTGATGAAAATTGGCATGGCGTAGTTATTGCGGAAGAAAAACTAGAATATCTGGCATCTTATTTAGATCGAAACTACCCAGCATCCGATATTCCTCAACAAGCTAGAGACCTTTACAGCAAAAACTGGCTGAGACTGATAACAGATATTAATTATCAACCTGCGTCAATTGTGCCAGTGAATAATCCTGTGACTGGTCAGCCCTTAGATTTAAGTGGGTCGGTCTTGCGGAGTGTCTCGCCTTTACACATTGAATATCTGCATAATATGGGCGTGACAGCATCAATGTCGATTTCTCTGATGAAAAATAAAAAATTATGGGGATTAATTGCTTGCCATCATCAAACGCCTAAATACATTCCCTACGAAATTCGTAATGCTTGTGAATTTTTAGGGCAAATGACCTCTCTAGAACTAGCTGCAAAAGAAGACAACGAAGATATTGTATACAAAATGCAATTAAAGTCTGTGCAGTCAAAGTTAGTAGAGTATATGTCTGCTGAAAAGAACTTTATTGATGCCTTGATTAAAAACGAGCCAAATATACTTAATCTAGTTAATGCTCAAGGATCTGCTGTCTGTTTTCATGGGGAGCATTTTACTGTTGGTGACACACCACAAAAACAAGATATCGAACATTTACTAGAATGGATAAATGAAAATGTCCAGGAAAATATTTTTTATACTGATGCCTTATCCAAGGCTTATCCAGCAGCCGAAAAATTTCGAGATATTGCTAGCGGTTTGATAGTACTTTCGATTTCTAAAACTCAGCAAATTTATGTTTTGTGGTTTCGTCCAGAGGTGGTACAAACTGTAGATTGGGGAGGAAACCCCCATAAACCTGTAGAAGTTTCAGAAAATGGCGAATTACGCTTATCACCCCGCAAGTCTTTTGCTCTCTGGAAAGAAACAGTGAGATCGCAATCTCTACCCTGGAAACCCTGTGAGGTGGCTGCTGCACTGGAGTTAAAGGGTGCAATTATTACCGTAGTGCTACGGAAAGCAGATGAGTTAGCACAGCTGAATATTGAACTAGAACGCAGCAATAAAGAATTAGATGCTTTCGCCTATATTGCATCCCATGACTTAAAAGAACCTCTACGTGGTATCCACAATTACTCTAATTTCCTGATTGAAGACTACAGCGACGCCTTAAACGCAGAAGGTAAAGCTAAACTCAACACCCTGATTCGGCTCACACAACGAATGGAGGATTTGATTGATTCCCTGCTCCATTTTTCCCGGTTGGGTAGGATGGATCTCTCCATGCAGTATACTGACCTCAATATTGTTGTTGGCAGTATTTTAGAACTCTTAAGCGCCCGCATTGAAGAAACAGGTGTAGAAATCCGCATTCCTCGACCGCTACCAACAGTGTATTGCGATCGCGTCCAACTCGCCGAAGTTTTCAACAATCTCATAGCTAACGCCATTAAATACAACGACAAAGCCGAAAAATGGATTGAAATTGGCTATGTTGATTATCTATCTTTACCTACTAAATTCTACGTGCGAGACAACGGTATTGGCATTCGAGACAAACATTTTGCAGCAATTTTCCGGATTTTTAAACGATTACATGGGCCTACCAAATATGGTGGTGGTACAGGAGCAGGCTTAACCATTGCCAAAAAAATTGTTGAACGACATGGCGGTACAATTTGGGTAGAGTCTAACTATGGTGAAGGTAGTACATTTTATTTCACATTGCAGGGAGGTGAGCTAAAAGCATGATTAATAATTTTGCCCAACCTTTATTGGTAATTGAAGATAGTGATGAAGACTTTGAAGCTTTGTGTCGTGTTATGGGACGACAGGCGGTAGTCACTCCTATTTTTCGCTGCACTGATGGCGATGAAGCCTTAGACTTTCTCTATCACACTGGTATCTATAGCAATCCCCAAACTGCTCCGCGCCCAGCAATTATTTTGCTGGACTTGAATTTACCAGGAACTGATGGACGGGAAGTCTTAGAACAAATTAAGCAGGATCAAGATTTGAAATATATTCCTGTAGTTGTATTTACTACTTCTTCTAACCCCAGAGATATTGAAGTATGTTACCGATATTCTGTGGCTAGCTATATTTTGAAACCAATTGACATTAATAGATTGACACAAACAGTTCAAAGTTTCATAAATTATTGGTTGGACATTGTAATTCTTCCTGATACTGTTAGTAACTAGTCATGGCGTCAGCCCTAACTGTTTTAATCGTCGATGATTGTTTTGAAGACCGCCAAGCTTATCGCCGCTATCTTCTGCAAGATAGAGAATACAACTACACCATTCTTGAAGAAGAATTGGGAGAAGAGGCGTTGGCATTATGTCGGCAGTTTCATCCTGATGGAATATTATTAGATTTTCTCTTACCAGATTTAGATGGTTTGGAGTTTCTGGAGCAATTACAACAACAAGCGAAAGGAGCGATGCCTGCTGTAGTTATGTTAACTGGCTATGGCAACGAAGCTGTTGCTGTACAGGCAATGAAAAGCGGTGTGCAAGATTATCTAGTTAAAGGACAAACAACAGCAGAGCTTTTGCGTTCTACTATCCATTCAGCTATTAAAAATGCCCAACTCTCTCAAGAACTGCAATGCAGCGAGGAACGTTTTCGCACCTCTATCGAGAATATGCTGGATTGCTTTGGCATTTACTCAGCTATTCGCAATCATACAGGTGAAATAACAGATTTTCGCATTGATTATGTGAATGCCGCAGCTTGTGAATTTAACCAGATGACACCAGAGGAACATCTGGGTAAAGGGCTGTGCGAAATTCTACCTATTCACCGAGAAAGTGGTTTATTTAATGAATATTGCCAAGTTGTAGAAACAGGGGAACCTTTAATCAAAGAATCACTGGTTTATACTTCTTTTTATGGTCAACAGCAGTTAACCAAAGCCTTTGATATTCGCATCGCCAAAATGGGAGACGGCTTTGTTGCTTCTTGGCGGGATGTGACTAAAAAAAAGCAAGCAGAGCAGCGCTTACAGGAAAGTCAACAATTAATTGAACGCATTGCTGAAACGACTCCAGGGATTTTGTATGTTTATGACTTATTGGAACAGCGAAATGTTTATATAAATCGTCAGGTTAATCAACTCCTTGGTTATAACCCTCAACAAATTCAAGCTCAGGGAAGGAGAATTCTTTCAGAATTAATCCATCCAGAGGATTTAACTTCAGTTGCTCTTTTATTCCAAGAGTTTAACTCAATTAAAGACGGCGAAATTCTTGAAAATGAGTATCGAGTACGACACGCCAATGGTGAATGGCGGTGGTTTTATAGTCGAGACACTATCTTCACCAGAAATGCTGACGGTTCGCCTCGTCAAATTGTGGGTACAGCCTTTGATATTACCCAACGCAAACTTGCTGAAGTAGCTTTGCGCCAAAGTGAGGAACGTTACCGCTACCTATCTGATGCCATTCCACAACTTGTATGGATTTGTGATGTTCATGGGGAATATGAGCATGTTAATCGACGATGGAGTGAATTTACTGGACAAACTGTTGAGCAGGGGATGAGGCTAGATTGGACAAAAGTTATACATCCAGATGAGACTCAACAAGTTATGCAGGGATGGATAGCAGCTTTGCAGACAGGAGAACCTTATGAACAAGAAATACGCTATAGAAGTCACGATGGCATTTATCGTTGGTATTTAGCGCGAGCTGTTCCCATCAAGGATGAGCAAGGAAATGTGGTGAAGTGGTTTGGTACAAGTACAGATATCAACGATCGCAAACAATTAGAAGCTGAACGGACTCAGCTATTACAGTTAGAACAAATTGCCCGCGCGGAAGCAGAGGCAGCAAATCATACTAAAGATGAGTTTGTAGCGATGGTATCTCATGATTTGCGATCGCCACTCAACGCGATTCTGGGTTGGACACAACTGCTACGGACTCGGCAAATGGATACAGCTAGTATCAACAATGCTTTAGAAACTATTGAACGCAATGCCAAGTCACAATCAGCACTCCTAGAAGACTTGCTGAATATGTCTCGGATGATTCAGGGGAAACTACAACTTGATTTTAGCCAAGTCAATTTAGCTGCAATTGTGGGGGTGGCGATAGAAACAGCCTACCCGTCTGCCAACGCTAAAAATATTCATCTCAAGTCTGTAGTTGACCGCTCAATGCCACCAATTAGAGGCGATTGGAACCGCTTATTACAAGTTTTAGGGAATTTGATCTCAAATGCTATTAAGTTTACCTCTTCCGGCGGCAAGGTAGAAGTGCAACTATTACAGGACTGCACTCATGCCAAAATTACTGTCATTGATACAGGTATTGGCATTAGCCCAGAGTTGTTACCCCACGTTTTTGAACGCTATTATCAAGGCGATCGCACTCATAAACAAGCTGGTTTAGGATTGGGTTTAGCGATCGCTCGACATCTAATTGAATTACATGGCGGTACTATTCAAGTAGCCAGTCCCGGTTTAGGATTGGGTTCTACTTTCACTATTAAACTACCCTTGTAGTAATTTCAATATTACTTAGGGATTTCTCAAATATTCTGTGTTAGTGGCAGTGCGACCTGTATTTTCTGCTGTGCGGAATGCCACAATCAAACCTTCTAATCCAATTCGGATCAATATTACATACAACAAGAAAAATAAAGGTGTAATGATTAAGCTAAAAATACCCGGTAAAAATCCTTGCCGAAAACCACCTCCAAGGATCGCCAAAGCACCTATACCTGCAAAAAATATCGCAATACCGTATAGGACACCAATAACTTTTAGGGCAATAAATTCCGAAAAAGAGAAGTCGAAAAGTATCTCGAAAAAGCCTCTATTTCTAGCCATACTTCACCTCTACCTATTGAGTAAGTTAGATTCAAGCCTTGAGTTCTTATTAGATTAGACTAAATCAATATTAAACATCCTGATTATTCGTAGTTATACGTAAAATTTACGATTAATTAAAACTATTTGTCTAATTTTTAGTATTTGTACTTAAAAATTAGTATTATTTATACCAATTTTAATAATCTTGGTCAGAGCAAATAGGATACTATCTAAGTTTTGCTAGAAATAAAAATCACAAAAAGAACTCTGAGAGGTTTTAACTAAACAAAAATGTCCCTCTCCGAGTTGGGAAGGGACATTTTTGCACTTTTGTTTAATCTAGCAATTAGAAGAAAAATATCCAAGAAGATGGATGAGTCATGTAGTTAGCTCAAAACTAATTACTCCCACTCAATGGTTCCAGGCGGCTTGGAGGTGATGTCATAAACCACACGGTTGACGCCTTTGACTTCGTTAACAATCCGGGTGGAAATCACTTCCAAAACATCGTAAGGTACTCTTGCCCAATCGGCAGTCATCCCATCTTCACTGGTGACAATCCGTAAGACAATTGGATAAGCATAGGTACGCTGATCACCCATAACGCCGACGCTGCGAATAGGTAGCAAGACAGCGAATGCTTGCCAAACATCGTGATATAAACCGCGTTGGTTGATTTCTTGTCGCACAATCAAATCAGCATCACGCAAAATATTCAATCGTTCGGAGGTAACTTCACCGAGGATACGAATTGCCAAACCAGGGCCGGGGAACGGTTGGCGTTGGACAATTTCTTCTGGCAAACCAATGGAACGTCCAACTTTACGGACTTCATCTTTAAATAGTTTCCGTAGGGGTTCCACTAATTTAAATCGCAGGTCTTTAGGTAAGCCGCCGACGTTGTGATGACTCTTAATCTTCACTGCTACCCGTTCACCTGTTTGGGGATCAACGTTGGTGTCAGCAGATTCAATCACATCTGGATATAGGGTGCCCTGAGCGAGATAATCAAAGTGACCAAGGCGCTTGGATGTCTCTTCAAATACCCGGATGAATTCATGACCGATGCGGCGGCGCTTTTCTTCGGGATCTGTAATGCCATCAATTGTTGCCAAAAAGCGATCGCGGGCGTTAACATACTCAACGGGGATATGAAACTGCTCTTGGAACAGCTTCACCAATCGCTCAGGCTCATACTTCCGCATGAAGCCTTGGTCGATAAACACACAAGTTAGTTGCTCACCAATGGCTTTGTATAGCAAAAAGGCCAGGGTAGAAGAATCCACGCCCCCAGACAGCGCCAAAAGCACCCGTTTCTCACCAACTCTGGCACGAATTTCTCGAATGGATTCTTCGACAAAAGCTGCTGTTGTCCAGGTGGGTTCACACTCGCAAATGTGGTAAACAAAGTTGCGGATTAACGCCAGTCCGCCAATGGAATGCACTACTTCTGGATGGAACTGCACACCATAGAGTTTTTTCACATGGTCAGCAACGGCAGCGCAGGGTGTGTTTTCGGTATGAGCTAATAATTCAAATCCTGGTGGCATTTGAGTTACTGAGTCTCCATGACTCATCCACATGGTGGTGCCATCTTCAACATTAGTGAGTAGGTCTGTGGGGTCATCTATATATAGTGACGCTTTGCCATACTCGCCCCGGTCAGCCTTAGCCACTTCCCCACCCAGTTGGCTCACCATCAGTTGCATACCGTAGCATACACCTAAGATAGGGATGCCCAAATTCCAAATTTCGGGATCACAATGGGGAGCTTTATCACCATAAACTGAATTAGGCCCACCAGAGAGGATAATTCCTTTGGGATTTAGTTGCCGCAGTTGTTCAGCTGGAGTACGATAGGACAGGACTTCAGAATATACTTGAGTCTCACGGATGCGGCGGGCGATCAGCTCGGAATATTGTGAGCCAAAATCGAGAATTACGATCAATTGGCGATCTAGCCGCGTCCAGTTTTCTAGTGTTTGAGGTGCTTGTTCTGTAAGTAGAGTCACCGCTGTATTCATGATTGCGAGAGTGTGCCAGTAATAATAATTCGTTGGTGTGTGGTCTAATTGCTACCATTGCTTTGCCTGGGTTGGCTGGTAATGGTAATAAAATCCCCTACAAACGCGAGATTAAGCGCGTCTGCCTAGCCGATAAATTTGGCATTGGTATTAAAAGAAGAAACTTACCTTAGACTTGCTACTGAAAGATTATTTATTTGGATTGTTTATGATAATTCATATTAAATTAACATAATTTTCCGGATAAGATACAAGCAGTTTTGCTCTTCACAATAATTTTGCGATCGCGGTCAAAGAGAATCGATCCGCAGATAGTATCAGATGTATCTCTATTGCTATGGCTGTGGATATATTCTTGGGCGCGGGAGTCAATAGTTTCTGCGATCGCACTATACACTTGCTTTACCCAATAACTGCCCGTCTCAGTATCTAGCGCTCTCAGGTATGTTAGCGCAGCTTCCGCAGTGGCACTATGAAAAACTACTTGTATATCTGAAGACTTTAAACCAGCTAAAGCACAGTGAGCCGCTAAAATTTCCCGGCGTCCATCAGCAAGATGGTGATGGGTGTGAAAGATTCCCCCTGCTAGTTTGATGAGTTTGCCATGATACCCGAACAATAAGATTTCTTTAACACCCAAACTTTCAGCTTCTACTAACATTGGCCCTAGCCAATTAGCCGTTTTTACCAATTGTTCGGGATTAATACCGATTTTTGGCGCTAAATCTAAGCCATTCTCACCAATACAAAATACTAAGCTATCAAAATGACTGGCTTTTGCTTGCAATTGGGCACGAAAAGCAGTCAGTTGGTCAGGTGAACTTAAAGGTTGAGAAATTCCTGTGGTTCCCAACAAAGAAAGCCCTTCTACCACGCCAAAGGCAGAATTAGAGGTACGCACAGCCAAGCGTCGCCCTTCGGGTAAAATAATCGTCACCGTGATTCTTTCCCCTGGTGCTAGCATTCGCTGCAAATTCTCTTGCAACAGCCTGTGAGCATAAGCATAAATCGCCGGGCGATCGCCAGCGTTCATCTGTCTACCAATTCCTTCCCCCCCTTGAATAACTACAGCCGCTTCTCCCTGTTGTCGCCATTCCACCAACGCCCAAATCGGTGTATCTCTGGTGAGGTCAAGATTATCACCGGGATCGCTGTGGGTAATTGCTAAGGCCATATTTTCTGATAACCCTGCTACTTGGGCGATCGCTATTTCTGCAATTTGGGCTGGTGTAATTAAATCTACCGAGGCTACTGTGAGGGATTGGCGATCGCGTAACCATTGTAAGGCGGCAATCGCAGAAGCACAGGCAAAGATAGGGAGGGTGTATCCAGAACGGGACATTTTATCAATTTAAAATTAAACAGTTGCAGAATAAAATGGTCATGAAGCGGAATTGGTATTTATGGTGCATACGCCTCACCACAATGGGCGATCGCCACAACAAATACTTGTGCCAGTTCATCCTCTATAGAATAGATAACCCTGTAGTCTTCGATTCGGTAGCGATAGTATCCAGCATAATCACCCTGAAGGGCTTTGATGTTAGGGTGCAACCGAGGGGTTTGCTCTAGCTGCTGCAAACATCGGGCAATTTTCTTCGCTAGGGCTTTTTCAGCATTGATATAAACCTTTTGAGCATCAGGCTGGAGAAGAACTTCATATATCAGAACGAAGGGTTCTCCAGGATTTGTAATCGGTTTTCTGGATGGCTTGACTTTGTTGAACTCGTTCTAGTAATCCAGGAATTGCTAAAATCTCTTTAGTTGCAGCTTCGCTTTCGGCATTTGCCAAATAAGCTGCGAAATCAACCAACACCCGTAATCGCTCTGGTGATAGTTGCTCAAGTAAATCATTAAGCTGGTGCTGTAATTCTTTCACAGACACCAAGGCCGCAGACCCTGTATCCTCAATAGGGGAATTATCTGTAGGATTCATCACCTGCCTCCCAATTTCAAGATTTAGTGTCCATTGTAAGGCAACCAATCCCACGAGAATATTTATCCTATGCTAATTCTAGGACAGCGATCGCCTGTGCATAACTAGGGAGCATCCCAAATGTGTAAATTTATTTTTTTGTAGTGCGGGCTTCTAGCCCGCTTCCTGGACATTAGGGAGCAAGATGCTCCCACTACAAATTTTATTTTTGCAAAATTGGGATGCTCCCGTTCATGACTAAGGCCAGGGAAAATGATCTAGAAACACATCCAAATGAAAGCAATGATGTATTTGCGACAACTACCTATGACATTTGTAGAATAACAAGTAAAGTCACAATCATGGACTCTTGTTAAGGGAGTCTGAAAATGGTACAAACTCCTAATAATACCAATTCACCGAAATCTTGATACACATAGATTTTTCGTAGGGGCGCGGTCTCTGCGCCCTCTCCAACGTAAATTTAGTTAAACACCAACCTCTGATAACAAAACTTGCATAGCCTCCCAAGATAAACCTTGTTGGATATAGCGGGGTGCTTCAGGATTGTAAGGACTGGCTATGCGATCAATACTGAGAATTATGGCCTCATCGGTTAGCACAGGTACATCTGGATCAAAGGCGGTTGGGTGCATCAAAGAACTGGAAAAGCCTTTGAATATAGCAATTTGGTCTTGCTCGTTGGCAACTTCTACCGTGACGAGCAAGACTTCTTGGGGACGTTTAGTCGTGTATTGTTCTAGCCGTTTGCCAATGGATGTGTTCATTTAATTGGTCAAACCCCTGTGGGAAATTCAAAAATTTTGAATTTTGAATTGGAGTGTAGGGACGGTTACTGCTGTATGGCAGAACGTCCTTGTTTACCGAGCTTGACTAGGACAAAATAAACTAAGTAAAGCACGTAGATGATTAAGCCAATTATGCCCAAAAAGCCGAGAAAACCAGGTTTGCTGTTGGCATGGAAATATTCTTTAAACAGTAATGGGGCTTCAAACCAGACACTGCAAGAGGGAGTTTTGAGGGCTGCTTCCGAAAAGGCACAACCTAATAACGGGACGAAAGCGATCGCACTTAAAACACTATAAACGCTCACGGCCCAGCGCCAAGAGGTAAAAATCAGTTTGAGCGGACCACTAGATTGATACTCAATATCATCATTCAGATCCACCCAGAACCACAGTGAAATGGGGATTAGGATACGAGCCATCAATCCAGAGATAAAACTGACTCCGAACCCGCCAATCATTAAATAAACTGTGATTGCTAACAAACTGGCTACTCGCCAGTAAATGCTTAACAAGCGTTGTATTCCTTCGGCTTTTTGTACATACGCCCAAATCAAGAGAATTAGGGGGATGATCACCGTGAATAGTAGCGCTAGTCGATAGTCAATCCAGACGAACGGACGAAACCAAACATTATTTCCCATAGTTTTACCAGACTAAATAGCAAACACTTTTAACTAAGAACCAGTTCCCATATTTCAGGAACTCCAAAAAATAAGTTATCCAATTCTTACATCTAACATACGGATATTCAGATTCTGTTTCCCCTGCTTACCTGTATTCAGAGCGATCGCTGATTTTTCTATTTGGGAGTCCCTGAAGGCGCTTGTCAGTTACTAGCTAGCTAATAACTGACATTTGAGTACATCACAGTTTAATCAAAATAAATACTTTCGTAACTAGCCTCTGATATATATCTCTTTAAGATATTTGCTCCACAAAAAAACAAGCAACTCAGAGCGAATAAACTTATATCTTGCAGCAACTTACAGCCTACTAAGGAAGAGTTATAAAACCATTCCTAGGCTATATGCTGATCACTACTCGGCAAAACCCTACTTGGTAAGAAGAGACAGCCTCTGAGGGGCATAATACCTTAGACTTAAGCCTCTAATTCTTCTCAATCTCCGATGATGCACTGGTCAATCCTCCAATAGGGGGAAAGAGGCGCAAAAGAGGATTGAGTGGGGTTGGAGCCGGGAGTGAAGCGGAGGTACAAAATATTAGTAAATAGGTTCTGGTTGCTTATCTTTCAGACAAATTGAAAATTCACCAGATTAATTTCTAGTCTTCGTAAAGCCGACACTCAGCCGCATCTGGGTTATCATCGCAATATTGTTCTAAAGAGTTTTTTTGCTTGCCTTGGCGCTGGTGAGAGGCTTCGGCTTGCAGTTCTTCTACTGCATCCCAAGCTGCTGCACACTTAGCAGAGTTGCTACCTGTGATGTCACAGGTAGCGCGAGCTTGTTCAACTTCTTCTTGAATTTTTTCTTGGATGTCGCTCATAGTCTTTAGTCTCGTTGTGTGGTGTTAATACCAGTATGGAAAAATTGCAAAAATGGCCGTTTTCTGTTTTATGTGTTCACCATTCTAACCATTTAGCTGTTAAGTAAGTATTTTAGCCGATGTCCATAACTAATATAATAAATACGCGGATGCACACTAGATTTGTATTTATCTTTTAAGATTTGGTAGAGTCAGTACCTTAAAAGTATAATCATACAATAACTTGAATGCAGACAGCAGGGAATAGCAACCCTAGTTTCCTGGGATTGACACGGCATGGAGGAAAGATCAAGTTAGTTGCCGTTAACTCTTGTAGGATGCAATTCTTCCCAGGATGAAAAATCAAAACTAATAGCCTCACAAGAGAAAGAAGCCTAAAACTCATGGCAGACAAAATGCAGTGGGCAAACGCCCTGTCAACCCGTCCCTCTTTAGAAGCAGCTGTTACAGATGTGGTAGAAAGGGCTGTTTCGTCGTTAACAGCACCTGCGGATTTGGGGTTGGTGTTTATTTCGTCTGCTTTTGCGAGCGAGTATTCTCGGCTTTTACCGTTGCTAGCTGAGAAGCTTTCGGTACCTGTACTCATTGGCTGTAGTGGTGGTGGTGTGATTGGGACGACAATTGACGGACAGACTCAAGAGATGGAAGCAGAAGCTGCCTTGAGTCTGACTTTGGCTCATTTGCCTGGTGTGGATCTGCAAGTGTTTCATGTGATGTCCGAAGAATTACCTGATTTGGATAGTCCGCCCAATGCTTGGATCGATTTGATTGGTGTGCCACCATCACCAACACCTCACTTTATCTTGCTGTGTAGTTCTTTCTCTTCTGGCATCAATGATTTATTGCAGGGGTTGGATTTTGCTTATCCTGGTTCGGTGACTGTGGGGGGACATGCCAGTGCAGGAGGCATGAGTGGACGGACTGCTTTATTTTGTAATTATGCTGGCGGCGAATTGCCCCAAGGTCTGTATCGAGAGGGTACGCTGGGTTTGGCTTTGAGTGGCAATATTGCTTTAGAAACAATTGTCGCCCAAGGATGCCGACCAATTGGTGAGCCGTTACAGGTAACTAAAGCAGAACGCAATATTATTTTGGAACTGGATGAGCAAGTACCACTTGTGGTGTTGCGAGAAGTGATTGCTAATCTCAGTGAGAAAGAGCGGATGCTAGCCCAGCACTCTTTGTTTGTGGGTGTGGCGATGGATGGGTTTAAGCCGACTTTGCAACAGGGAGACTTTTTGATTCGCGGTATTTTGGGGGTAGATCCATCAGCAGGTGCGATCGCAATTGGCGATCGCGTCCGTCCCGGCCAACGTCTACAATTCCACTTACGGGATGCGGAAGCCTCTGCCGAAGACCTGGAATTACTCCTACAGCAATATCACAACCATGAAGATACAGAAGCATCTGCTATTGGGGCTTTGATGTTTTCCTGTGTGGGTAGAGGCGAAGGACTCTACGGTAAGCCGAATTTTGATTCCGAGTTATTTAGGCGTTACATCAAGGATATCCCTGTCGGTGGCTTTTTCTGTAACGGTGAAATTGGCCCTGTGAGTGGTAGCACCTTTTTACATGGTTATACTTCAGTATTTGGCATTTGCAAGGCTTTGGGAGATGGGGAATAGGGAAACAATTCAAAATTAAAGAAATTTTGAGCACAGATTGGGAGGATAAGGAGGATATGCACCCTCTGCTCCCATCCGCCGAGCGGAGTCGAGGCGCTGCTTCCTCCGCCTCCCCATCTGTCCATCTACCTATTCATCTCTGTTCCAGCAGAATGGTGCTGTTGTTATCAATTAGGGTAGGAGTGCCACCAGTGGCGATCGCGCCATATTTTTGAATGTAGCGCCGCACTCTATAAGGAAATTGGGGGTAATCTAACAAGGCATCTCCATCGGCAATAGTTGCCCAAAAATCTCGCAAACTAGGGGCTAGTTCTTTGGCTTCGTCCATCGGTAGACTGAGGGGAGGTACAGTCAGCAATTTTATGAGGAAGGGAAAAGAGCGATCGCCCATCCACTGCCGCGAAGACTGTTGCAAATCCGGAAAATCTGGTACTGATTCTACTCGGTGGGATAAAATTTGTAACCACCGCTTTCCGTGGTTATCCTGATGATACTCTAATACTCGATAAGGGTGAGGGTAGCTGACTAGAGAACCAGTGGTAATATCATACACTCCCTCTGAGCAGGCAACATCTTGAACATGCAAATGACCTGTGAATACTAAATTCACTCCGTATTGCCTAAGCAACTGCAATAGTTCCCCAGCATTTTCTAACATGTAGCGATTTGCCATTGGATGGCGTGATTGATTGGGTAGATGCTCAACCACGTTGTGATGTATCATCACTAGTACTAATTCATCACTAGCGGCCGCCAGTACATCTTCTATCCACCTTAATTGTCGGCTATCTAAACGCCCCACCTGCTGACCCTGGTCATTAAAAGAGTTAGAATTTAGACCAATCAAGCGGACTCCAGGTAATATCTGGGAAGTGTAGTAAGGTTGTTGGGGATCTTGATAACCAAACTTATGATAATAATGAGGAAAATCGGCAAAAGCAATTGATTGCTGGTCTGCCATCAGTACAGGAACATCATGATTGCCAGGAACAACATAGACGGGAAAAGGTAGCTGTGCTAACCTTTTTTGCAACCAGTTGTGATTATCTGGTTCGCCATGCTGAGTCAAATCTCCTGGAAGTAATAGGAAATCCAAATTTAGTTGTGTTAAATGTTCTAACGCACTTTCAAAAGCTGGGATACTGACTTCCACCAAATGAAATCGGCTGGGATGATCCCAGATTGTGTGGGGAAGTGCGATGTGTAAATCGCTGACTATGGCAAAACGAAAATTTAGAGCCATTGATTTCAAGTTGATTTGAAAATTAGGGGTTAAAACTGGTCTTTTTCCAAGAGTATAACCCTTGCTTTGTCAACCTGTGTAGGAGTACCTACTCTTAACATTTATACATATTAAGAGTCGATGAAATGCAATAATGTAAATAGACCTAAATGCTGATTTTAATTATAGGAATACTGTTTGATTGTGGAAAAAATTTCAGTAGTTAAAGGAGAATAAAATTTGGCACCTGTGCGAGTCCGCCAACATGTTAATCCACTTGCCCAAAAGTATCAAACACCAGTAAGTACGATCAACTGGGAAAAAATTTATGCCCAACCAAATCAGCCGCTACATTTAGATATTGGTTGCGCTAGGGGGCGATTTTTATTAAAGATGGCAGAGATAGAACCAAATTGGAATTTTTTCGGCTTGGAAATTAGGGAACCTTTAGTAATTGAGGCTAATAAGTTAAGGGATGATTTGGGGTTAACCAACCTGCATTATTTATTTTGTAATGTGAATAACTCATTGTCAGTGCTTTTATCTTCCCTTCCCGAAGGAACATTGCAACGCGTCACGATTCAATTTCCTGATCCTTGGTTTAAAACTCGCCATGCTAAACGTCGAGTCGTACAACCAGAATTGGTAGCAGAGTTAGCAAATTATCTGGATGTTGGCGGAGTGGTGTTTTTACAATCAGATATGGAATTTATTGCTGTGGAAATGCGCGATCGCTTTGCGGAACATCCAGCTTTTGAGAAACTGGGGACAGCAGCATGGCTAGCAGAAAACCCGTTACCAGTCCCTACAGAACGGGAAATAACCACTCAACAAAGGGGTGAGCCGGTTTATCGTGCTTTGTTTGTCAGGAAATAAACGCTTTAAACCAAAGCCTTAAGTAAGGCCTGTAGTTTAAGTTGTACCTCAGCAAACTCTTTTTCTGGATCGGAACCAGCGACGATACCGGCGCCAGCGTAAAGTCTAGCGCGATCGCCATCGATCAATGCTGAACGAATTCCCACAATAAACTCGCAGTTTCCCTGAGAATCCACCCAACCTAACGGCGCAGCATATAAACCCCTCTCAAAATTTTCGTAACGCCGAATTTCCCTACAAGCAATTTCTCTGGCGGCACCGGCTACAGCAGGTGTAGGATGTAGTTGGGCGACAATTTTTAAGGGGTGGACATTAGCAGGAACTATGGCACTAATTGGTGTCCATAAATGTTGAATATTCGATAATTGTCGTAGGCGTGGTGGTAGGATCTGGGGTAACAAACCTAGCTGATATAAGCGTTGAGTAATAAAGTCAATCACTAGGGAATGTTCATGCCTTTCTTTTTCACTATTTAGCAAACTATTAGCATTAGTTGCATCTTCAGCAGGTGTTTTACCTCGTGGTGCAGAACCAGCTAAAGCATCAGTAATTAACTGTTGCTGGTGAATACTAATGAGGCGTTCTGGACTGGCGCCAATAAAGTTTTGTCCTTTGCCGTTACTTGTAGAAAAAATATAGCAGTTAGGGTGTATCTGTCGGAGATTATTTAAGGATTTAAATAAGTTGAAATTATTGCTTGATTTAACATCTAAAGCATCAGCTAAAACAACTTTGTTGAGACAACGAGATTCAATTTTTTTCAGTGCTGACAAAACTGAATTTTTAAATTGAGTAGCGTTAGTAACAGGTTTTTTGCTTAATTTTGTCGGTAAAGATTCGATATTAGGAGAATAATATTCTAGAGACTGGATATTTTCGATTTTACTCCACAAAGTTTGTAAAATTCGGGGAATATTGGCATTAGCATTGATAATTGTATTCATTACTAATACACATCGTTGGTTTTTTACTGCTACTTGCCAACGAGGAAGAAAAATATTAGCTGAGGGAAATGGGTAATCTCTTTGAGAATTTTGATCAAAAAAGCTGAAGTAACAAAAAAAGTGTGGCCCTGAAAAAGATAAATTGGTATTACCAAAATTAATTATATTTTTTAGACAATTTTTGATAAAGTCCTCTGTTTGAGCAAAACGATTTACACCATCGACGTGTAATTTAGCTACAGCATCAATGGCGGCGATCGCTTCTCCTTTGCCTTTATTCTCAAAGTAAAAATTTATTTCATTTGCTTGACTTAGTTTATCTAAAACAACTAAAGGGTCAACTAAGTCAATCTCTAGGGAGATACTCACAATTTGCCTGCAATGATTTTTGAGGCAATTTTCTTGAGTCGTTAAAAGGAATTGGTGTAGGTCTTTGTGCTTGACAAAGAAGTTAGTGCGACATGGGGAAACTGTCATGGATCTAGTAATAGTAAATTTTTTTTAAGTTATCTTCCTAAAGCGTAATTAAACGTGGTCGTATTTCTACAGGTAACATATTAAGTCGCCATTTCACCAGAGTATGGTTTGCTTTGTTCTTGGTGTTGCAAGACCGGGACAAGCCATACCTAGTTTTAGGCTGCAATATGAAGGAGAGTCTTACCAGTGCAAGGCGAATTTGCACACTAGTAGCATGTAGAGTCTCTCAAAATAATAAAATTGAAGGTATGAGTAAGTTTCTGGTAATTTAATTAATCAAGCTGATGACCACCAAGCAAATTTTATATCCCAAGACCAAGTTATGGATGGCAGCGATTAAACCCCCAATGTACAGCGTTGCCATTATGCCTATTTGGGTAGGAACAGCAGTAGCATTTACAGAAACAAAAAATTTTAATGGCGCAATATTTTCTACTTTTATAGCTGCTGCAATTTTAATTTTGGCGTGGGAAAACCTCAGTAATGATGTTTTTGATTCAGCAACCGGGATTGATAAAAATAAACACCATTCTTTGGTCAACTTGACTGGCAATAAGCCATTAATATTTTGGATAGGAAATTTCTGTTTGGTTTTGGGCTTATTGGGAATAATAGCGATCGCATTTTGGCAGCAAGACTGGACTGTAATCGGAATAATTTTGCTGTGCTGTGCTTTGGGTTACACTTACCAAGGCCCCCCCTTTCGTTTAGGATACCAGGGTTTAGGAGAGATTATCTGCTTTTTTGCCTTTGGGCCGTTGGCAGTATCAGCAGCGTACTACAGCCAAACTCAAACCTGGTCAATAACGAGTTTATTAGCTTCAGTGATTGTCGGTATTGCCACCAGTTTGATATTATTTTGCTCACACTTTCACCAAGTTCAGGATGATATCGCCGCAGGTAAGCGATCGCCTATCGTGCGTCTGGGAACAGCAAAGGCCGCCCAAGTTTTAACTTGGGTTACTGGTAGTATTTATCCTTTAAGTTTGATATTGGTACTGTGGGGCATCTTCCCAGTATGGACGTTGCTGAGTTGGGTGAGTTTACCCTTTGCCTTCAAATTATGCCGCCACGTCCAACAAAATCATCACCTGCCGGACAAAGTTAATAATTGTAAATTCATCGCCGTCACCGTGCATTTTTGGAGTTGCTTGTTATTGGGGGCGGGGTTTATGGTTTAGGGTTGTCATTTGTCATTTGTTCAAGGGTTATTGGTTAATAACTATCACCTATTGCCTATTGCCCAATGACGCCACTTGCTCATTTTGACTACGAGCCAAGATGAGCGAGTGGCTCGGAAACCCATCCAACGCAGTGGCTCCCCAATGCCCAATTTCCAAAGTGTACAAATTTGCATTTCGTTCCATAGCTAGGAAATTTGTCAAACCCTTAGTTACCAGTCATGGGAACTGGGATATCCGCGAAGCCATTATTCTCCGTCTTACTGATGAAGCGGGGAGAGTTGGCTGGGGGGAAATTGCGCCTATTAGCTGGTTTGGTTCCGAAACTCTAGAACAAGCTTTAGATTTCTGTCACCAATTACCCAAGGAAATCACAGAGGAGATGATTTTCTCTGTTCCAGATCAGTTAAGTGCTTGTCAATTTGGTTTTGAATCAGCCTTAGAAGGACTGGGAGAGAATTCGATAACTCAAGATTCATCACTCCTAACGTACAGTGGCTTATTACCGACAGGGGAAGCAACGTTAAACCAATGGCAAGGTTTGTGGGACAAGGGATATCGTACATTTAAATGGAAAATAGGAGTAGATGCGATCGCTCAAGAATTGGCAATTTTCCATTCACTGATTCACACCCTACCCAATACTGCCAAATTGCGACTAGATGCCAATGGTGGACTTAATTATGAGCAAGCGAAACTATGGCTGGAGACTTGCGACAATCTCCAGAGAAATATCGAATTTATCGAACAACCGCTAGCAGTTGAGCAATTTTCACAGATGCGGGCCTTGAGTGAATGCTACAGTACAGCGATCGCATTAGATGAATCTGTCGCCACACTCAAGGAAATCGCCAGCGTCTATCAACAAGGTTGGCGAGGAATTTTTGTAATTAAACCAGGGATAGTTGGTTCTCCATCTCGGCTGCGGCAGTTTTGCCAAACATATCAAATTGATGCGGTATTTTCATCAGTTTTTGAAACTGCCATTGGTAGACAAGTAGCACTCCAGCTAGCAGCAGAATTATCTCGGCATCATCGAGCAGTGGGTTTTGGTATCAACCATTTTTTTGCACAAGAAGAAACATGGCTACAACATGTAATACAAGACCTTTAGACTATCTAGAAAATTTAGGCGAGCGCCATTGGCTAATTGGTGGAGATAGTCGTCAATTTCAGCTATTAGTTGACGAATTATATTTAGAATTAACCCAATTATTAATATCAGCAACACCACCAAAAATCATCTTAGCTGAACGCGAACCCACACGGTTTTTAGCTAGTTTTGTAGCAGCTTGTGCTGCTGGTTGTCCAGTTTTTCTCTGTAACCCCGATTGGGGAACACAAGAATGGCAACAAGTCTTAGATTTAGTGCAACCAGATATAGTTTGGGGAATAGAGAATCGAGAATGGCAGAAAAATACTACCCCATTCCCCTCATCTCCCCAATCTACCGACTCAGGACTAATTATGATTCCTACCGGTGGTTCATCAGGGCAGATTAAGTTTGCTATCCACACTTGGGAAACTCTGATGGCATCTGTAGAAGGATTTACTGAATATTTTCAGCTAGATCAAGTCAATTCTTTTTGTGTATTGCCGCTTTACCATGTCAGTGGATTAATGCAGTTTATGCGCTCATTTACCACTGCTGGAAAATTAGTTATTTCATCATTTAAAGCAGTAGAATCTGGTCAAATATCCCATATTCAAACTACAGATTTTATTATATCTTTAGTGCCAACTCAGTTACAACGTCTCCTGCAACAACCAGCATTAAGCGAGTGGCTATCTCAATTTGCAACTGTCCTTTTAGGAGGTGCGCCTGCTTGGCATGAACTACTCGAAAAAGCAAAATACCACCGTATCCGGTTAGCACCCACTTATGGTATGACAGAAACCGCTTCCCAAATTGCCACCCTCAAACCTGATGACTTTCTCAATGGTAAAGTTAGCTCAGGTCAAATACTTCCTCATGCTCAGGTAACAATTCATAATCAAAAAGGTGAAATTTTAGCTGCAAATCAAACGGGAAGTATAGTCATTCGAGCGAAGTCCCTCAACCTTGGTTACTATCCAAAAACTTGGCAAAACCAAGATTATTTCCCAGTAGATGATTTAGGTTTTTTCGATTCACAAGGTTATTTAAACATTGTAGGAAGGAACAGTAACAAAATAATTACTGGTGGTGAAAACATCTATCCTACAGAAATTGAGTCGGCGATTAGAATTACTCAAATGGTGACTGATATTTGTATTATCGGCATACCAGATCAACAATGGGGACAAGTAGTAACAGCAATTTACGTTCCCAAAAATTTCAGTACTTCTCCCCTAGAAATTCAAACCTTACTTAAAGGCAAACTCAGTAAATTTAAAATTCCCAAACATTGGATTCCTCTCAGGAGTTTACCCTACAACCACCAAGGTAAAATCAACCGCCAACAACTACAACAAATAGCCACAGAACTTCTGCAAAACTCCATCACATAACCTCTCTTGACTTTCTTCTCTCTGCGCCCTCAGCGTCTCTGCGGTTATTTTCCAACCACTGCACAATCTCCCCAGCCAATTCCTGCTTACTTCTACTATTCACATCAATACAAACGTGCCTGGTAATTGCCTTAGCAACTACTACCTCACTAACCGTAAGTTCATAATTAATTTCAAACTTATCAACACCTAGTTTATAGGGTATTAAACCCACTACTAACTTATCACCACAAAACATTGGACGCAAGAAATCCACACTGGCATGAACAATCGGAAAAGCTACAGAGGAATTACCAAAAAAAGCTTTGATATTAATACCTGATGCTTCTAGAGACTCTTCATAAGCTTCATGACAAATACTCAAAACGCTAGCAAAATAAACTACGCCCGCAGCATCAGTATCTTGGAAATGAACATTCCGCTTGTAAATAAAAGACATCTATCAAAAGTCACAAATTGTGACTTGAAGTTAAAAACAAAATCACAAAAATAGCAGGTCAAAAGCCTGCTTTCATGAATGATCTTACCTTAACGACAACAGTTATCAGTTCAAGGGGGAATAAATATCCTCAGAACTGGGATTAAGGTAAGGACGTTGCAAATCAATCAAGTTTTGTGCAAAGTGTTGGTCAATTACCTTCATCCGTTCATCAAGGGCGTTTTTACCTTTCTCCCAAGCTTCTAATAAAGCATTCGCAACAATTTGGCAACGATTCATGCCGAAACTTTCTTGGGCGGCAAATTTTTGGCTTGGTTCTTCAGCTAAACCCAGTCCTGGCGCTAAAAACTTGGTGAACAGAGGTATTTCAGGGTGAAAATGGGATTGATTTTCTGCATACACAGCCTGAAGGACTGTACGGATTGCCGGATAGTCGTTACGCTCAAAGTAAAGTACCCCGGAGTCATAGCGTCCGTAAGCAGAGGGGTTATACAGCACCTGAAAGGTAAACGGGATGGCGGCGGTGTTCAGCTGCAATGTGAGACTTTCCATGAGAGCGATCGCACCTGATGGAGTAAAGTTAAAATAGATCCGTCCTGCTCCTAAATCAGCGTCTGGGTTGCTCTGTTGTTCTTGTCCATAATTGCTCACAGCCAAATAACAACCGTTTTGCAAGCGATTTTTCGGCATCCAGATAGAAACTAACTCCCCAACCGTAGCAGATTTAGAACTAGGTTTCAGGTGACAGTCTGGCTCAATATATAGTGTCAAACCACCTTTAATCACCGCCATGCTACCATCTGGTTCCCGGCGCAACACCTCCCAACTAGGGTCAAAGTACCCTGTGCCGTGATTGGAATTGTGTAGACGTTCGTAAAATTCCCCATCAATTCCTAAAATGGAATTGTTTTCTAAATTTTGATAAGGTGAGGGGTTAGCTTGATCAGCATTTACGGACAAAATACTTTGTAGGGAACCATTGTAATAGATACCGTACAGGAAATTTCGCAGTAACAGGGTAAGATACTTATGTTGTAAATCTACCGAATTTTGCCTAAATCTGTCTGCTATTTTAGTTGGCAGAGCAAAGGGTTGATAATTGGGATGAGAAATCCGAAAGTTTGACTCAATCTGGATATTGTTGGCAATGTCAAACAGAGAAGTCAGTGGTTGATTGGCGGTAGAATTTAGCATAAATCAATTAAGAACTGATGATCTTGAATATCGAGACTAGAGACGAGAAATTACACCAAGTCTCAAAAATGATCTGAATCTTTGGCAATGAGGATAACGAATTGGTCTTAGAACAGAGGGATTTTTACACATTGTTGTGTTTACTGTTCCTCTCGCCTCACTTCTAGTCCCTAGCCCCTAAACTCCTGTGAGAGTTCTTGAACTTCTTAATAATTAGCAACCCCGTAGGCGAGTTTTTTCGTAATAAAGACGAACCAACTGTTGCTCTCTAACTGGCTGAGGAAGTTTATGGACTTTAGCTACAGGTTTCAAGATTTCTGACTCGGAAATACCAAAAACAGTCAACACACCTTGTTCTGGCATTGTCAGAAGATTTTTGGCGACTTGGAGCATACAAATATCGGCATTATCAAAGTATTTGCGGCACTTAATCATCTCGTGAATTCGATGAATCAGTGCTAGTCCTGCAAATTGGATAACGCGCAAAATCAAGTCCTGACGATACTCCAAAATCATGGGGAACGCATTGAGATAAGACCGAATCAAAGCCAGGATTGAAGGTTGTAGAACCTCTAGCGGTGTTACCGCCAGGCGCAGAGATTCTTCTAACTCGATTGTGGGGTCTACTACAAGGCTAGAAAGCCAAATTTCTAAATAGCTTGCCACTAATGTGCCTAAATCAAAGGCTGGGTCTCCCCATGCACAAGCTTCCCAGTCAATCAGCCTGATCAAGCAATTGTCTAGCTGCTCCCACCTGGAATGAACTAAAATGTTGTCCAACTTCAGGTCGTTGTGTGTCAAGCAGCAAGGTTTCCATACGTATGCCAAATCTGCAATTGCTGATTCTAAACTCTCCCACCCCTGATAGAGGACGTAGAATTTCAACGCCTCACTGGGAACCGTGCCAAAAATCTCTGGCCCAATTGATTCTATCCCTTGAGCCGGGTTGTAGAAGTGATAGCGGAACTGTCCTTGGGGCGCAGTAGCCATAAAATCACGATACTCTTTGCGGTTGAAGGTGGCGCGGTGTAGTCCGGCTAAGGTTGTACCAATAGCCGTAGCCATCTCCACTGGGAAAATATCCTGATTTTGGTAAAAACTCCCAAGTTCTAGGTATTCACTTAAGTACTTACGAACCAGGATAGAATTTTCTTCGTCGAAGTGCAGTACCAATGATGCGATCGCAGAAATGTTGCCAATCACGGGAAACTGCTGTAACAATTGGTGGAACAACCACTCGTTAAAAAACTCATGTGGCGTTCCAGCCTGATTAGTGCTAAGTTCTTGTTTAACTAGCAGCTGGTGATTATCTGCCAAAGTCACCAATAAATTGAGATTTTTATGACTGTCCGGTAACTCAGAGTCGTCTGATGATCCATCTTCTGAGCTACACAGACCTGCATTGTGCAGATACTGGATAACGTTATGAGAAGACAGTGATAATACCATGTATTATTTCCTAGTACGTGAAATTGCTTAGAGAATCACCCATGTGAGGATTGGTTCAGGTTTAGCAGTTTTAGGTAGATAGCTAATGTGTAAATATCAATAACGATTTGTACAATCTACTAATATCGTATCTATCCTAGAAAAACCTGCCAAAATGGCAATCTGCCCTTTACTGTTCCTTTAAAATCTGCTTAATTACACAGTCAAAACTTTAAACTTATCAGCAGAGTTACTTACGTACTGTGCGGTTATTATGGTTGCATCTTTTGATGTTCCTCGGTTTGCAGGTTTATAGAGTTTCCACAAAAATTGTATTTGACACCACATTTTGACTCTCATAACCCTAAGAACGATTTCACTAAATTTTTTACAAGTCCTCATCAAATAAATGATGAGTATAAAAACTGGTTGGCGACGGATGTGGTTTGAGACTCAGCATTGATTTTATGGATGAGGCTGTGAGCTTCTGTGAAAAAAATCAAGTATGTATCATTAGTAACACGATTTTAGCATTTTGCACAGTCAAGCATCTTGGTTATTCGTTGATTTGCAAAACCTGATATTTAACATCATTATTTTTATTTATCAGCACAAAGCTAATAAAACCGGATATTTTAGCCGAATAGGCATTGATTTTTTTTGGGCAGATTTTAATCAGAGAGGTCGGATCGCTCAAAAGACTGATAGATAAAAGGATTACAACTCTCTCAGTGTAGAGTAGCAAGCAATACTCAAAAATCTAGCGAATAATTATTTCTAGCTTCAAACTGACAATGCGATGTTGCTGGTTATTTTTGTGTTCTTTTTTTATTAGTATTGGGTTAATACTTGAATAACATGGGTTTCAGTCTTTCATTTAGTTCACGACGACTTCTAGCCCCTCTTTCCCATCTATATAAATATGAGTTCCATCGCCAGCAAACACAAAGAATTTGAAGAACACCATTCGGGGACGCTTGCAGATTATGTAACTGCGATCGCATGGTCACCGAATGGTAACACCCTAGCAGCAACTTCTGCGGCTGGGGAAGTAGTGCTATGGCATAATGGCAATCTCACAACCTTGCAGACTGGTAACGGTAAGTCAGTAGATTGCGTGGCCTTTTCTGTGGATGGGCAATTTTTAGCCGTTGGGGGACAGGAGGGACAGGTAAAAATTTGGCGAGGACAGGAATTAATCGCCACTTTAGAAAATGCTCCCGCCTGGGTTGACAAACTAGCTTGGAGTCATACCAGTAACCAACTAGCTTTTAGTTTAGGGCGTTATGTCCAAGTGTGGGATGCACAGCAGCGTGAGATTGTGGTCACGTTGAATTTTGACAACTCATCAGTATTAGGTATTGATTGGCGTCCTGATGGTCAGTACTTAGCCATTGGTGGCTATCAAGGCGTGAAAATTTGGGACACGCAAAACTGGGATGAGGAACCATACTTCTTATCTATGCCCACTGTCAGCGTCGCTATGGCTTGGTCACCTGATGGTAAATTTTTAGCGTCGGGCAACATGGATCGCAGTGTCACTGTTTTGGAATGGGAAAACTCCGATCCTTGGGTAATGCGTGGCTTCCCTGGAAAGATTCGCCAACTAGCATGGTCCGAAGCTACTACCCAACTAGGCGCGCCTATCTTGGCATCTTCCAGTGTTGAAGGTATTGTAGCTTGGGAAAAGTTAGAAAATGACTCTTTAGGTTGGGAAGCACGAATATTAACTAACCATGTGGATGTCATTAATGCGATCGCTTTTGCACCAAATAGCTTCCTTCTCGCTTCCGCAGCAGCCGATGGCTGGTTATGTTTATGGAACCAAAGCCAGAGTGTATCCCAGGTATTAACGGGTGTTTCAGCAGGCTTTTCCTGCCTAGCTTGGCATCCCGAAGGCAAGTTTTTGGCTGCTGGTGGTGAAAAGGGGGAATTACTCGTTTGGTCAAAAGTCACTCGCGGTCAAGGCTTTGGGCGTAAATAAGTACAGATGGAACTGGTCAAGGGTCAGCCCCTACGGGGAATTCAAAATTCAAAATTACAATGCCCCATGACGCCACTTGCTACAACACGGCGGCACGTTTTGGGGGGAAGTTTCCACCCAAAAGCTGCCTTGGGAACCCGCGCAACGCAGGGCTGCCCAATGTCCCATCCTGGGCACTAATTGCTAAATTTAACGGTCATTAGTCTCAGTAATTGCAGTTGAATGTAGCCAATTTATTGGCTATGCTGTATCACCAGAAGTACCTGAAAGTGCATTATGAACATAGTCAAATTAATTTTGCTTGCTTGTCCTGTATTTATAGCGTCTGTGCTCATGCTAGCTAATCCCGCACAGGCATCTAGTATAAAATCTGCACCTGCCGCACAAATAACCACAGTAGTATATGTACCAGCAATTTCTCATTTTGTAGCCCCTACTTTGGCTACTGCATCGAATCCGATTATGGATCAACTTGGTTGCAATTGTGCTAACTGTGTTAAGTCAAAATTTCAGTTACTGCAAGGTAAATTACCATCTGGCGGTTTCTAATAAAAATTACCCTAAAACTCAAAAACCTGGTCAAGTTTGACCAGGTTCGCTCAAGTTCGCAGTTTTCAAATTTTTCAACAACTAGGGTTTACATAACAACTGGCAAACTCAGCATTTTCTGTTTTTCCGCTTTGGGATTTGGCTTAGTCTTTAACTCTGAAAAACTTTATGCCACTGGAAGATAATTATGCTGAAATTTACCTGGGCTGATGACAGGAGACACTGAGTCATTGACCCATTCAGTTTGGTTGTTTTTTTTACTTTGGTGTCCTACTATTTAAATTAGCACGCAATTAACTAGTAGAAATCCATTATTTACCAAAGTTGATATTTTGTTGGATTTTGCAATACCAGTTTTGATGACTTTTCTGAAAGTCATAGATCCCCAAATTTGAAAGAAATAGGGGATCTGGTTGTTCACCACTCCCACATAACTTGGTTATCATCAAGATGATCAGTGACCATCCGTCCGATCGCATCGATTTCTGCAAGTTCAGTGATAGAAAGCTTGACCTCAGCCGCTAATGCATTGTCTGTTGCTTGTTGGGGATAACGCGCACCTGCGATCGCATTGGTTTGAGGTTGGGCAATTAACCACGCCAATGCTAATTGAGCCAGGGTACAATTATGTCTCTCGGCGATGGGGCGCAGTTTTTCTAAAGCTTGTTGGGCACGTTCAAAGTTTTTGCCTTGAAACAACTTATTTTTAGCACGGTTATCACCAGGCTCAAATTGATGACCACGAGCAAATTTACCAGTTAATAATCCCTGTGCTAAAGGCGAATAAGCGAGGATGGAAATATTATTTTCGATACAATAAGGTACGGCATCCTGTTCTACCTGTCGCCAGAAAAGAGAATAGGGAGGCTGTAAACTATCAATCCGTCCATATCTTGATGCTTCTACCAGTTGTTCACGAGAAAAATTAGAAACACCGATCGCCCGAATTTTTCCTTGCTGTTGGAGTTGGTTGAGCGCATTCATAGTTTCTTCAATCGGGACTATTTCACTATTGAATGCACCAGCAGGCCAATGAATTTGATAAAGGTCGATATAGTCAGTTTTGAGGTTTTGCAAAGAGCGATCGCAAGCTGCAATCACTTGTTGATATTTGAGATGATTGGCAAAAACTTTCGTGGCATATTGCACCTGATCGCGCACATCAGATAAAGCTTCGGCTACAATGCTCTCAGAATGTCCTTCACCATAAACTTCCGCAGTATCAATTGTGGTGATTCCAGCTTCAAATGCAGCTCGGATAGTTTGAATCGAGTCAGCATCTTCAATTCCCACCCACATTTTTTTACCCGCTTGCCAAGTTCCCATGAGGATTGGTGTGATTTGAACTGATGATTTACCCAGTGTTCGCTTTTCCATAATGCTTCCCTAATTCATCTCCCTGGATAGTTTTATACTTTATCGGTCTGAGCGTGAAATTAAATCAGAGCTAGAGTAGATGCTAATGCAATTGACTACAAATTTTCATGCACTCAAAGAATGGGCTGTTGCTGTAAATGCAATAGAAAACGGCAACACTATTATGTTGCTCCGCAAAGGCGGTATCCATGAACGAAATGGACAGTTTCAAATTGCCCATGAACAAGTTTTGCTCTATCCTACTTACGAACATCAACAAGATTTTTTACTGAAAGCTGAGTATGCGAATCTTGTCTGTCCAGTGACTTCAGGTTGGCATCCAGAAACAGTCCGCATCGGTAGTTGGGCAGAAATTACTGATATTTTGCCAGTTAGTGATGAGTCAGTGGTTAACGCCTTACTCCCCTTCCATATTTGGAACGAGTATTTTATTAGCGATCGCCTCAAGTGGAAACCGCGTCAGCCATTGTATATTCTCCTGTTGCGGGCTTATAAACTCCCCCAAGCACAAGAAATTCCCTACAACACCAAATATGGCGGCTGCAAGTCATGGATTGATTTAACCCAGTCTTTTGATATCCCCACCACAGAACCAGTTTTGTCAGATTCTCGCTACACTCAGTTAGTCGCAGAAATTCGTGGGATTGTTGGTGAACAAGTCTTTTGGAAAGAGAACGGGGAATAAGTGAAGATTTTGCCCAAAACATATCGCATTACAGCAGTTGCCGCAATTCTTCCAAAGTATTTGCTGTGATAATATCCCGTAAAATTTCCTTCAACCGCTCTAAATCGGAAATTTGGGCAATTTGTGGCATCAATTCCAACCCGTTGCTGCCAAATTTTACTTCTAAGCTAGTTTCGATGCTAGAAATGATTCCTTGTCTTTGTCCCCGTGCTTCACCCCGTGCTTCACCCCGTGCTTCACCCCGTGCTTCACCCCGTGCTTCACCCCGTGCTTCACCTAGTGCTTCACCCCGTGCTTGTCCTTCGCGTAATATTTCTTGATACCAAGGCGACTCGCGCAACACAGCCATGTCCCACCTCATGATTTCTTGAACTAATGCCGTTTCTAGTACAAACGTAGCAAAAAAAGCTAGAACTGTTTCCAGTTGGTTTAACTGTTCATCAGCACGTAAAATCTGTAAAGCTTCTCGAATTGTAGACTCATCCTCTCCACCTTTGAGAATTGGTACGAAGGGAAGCAATGAAGGTAATGGTTGTTGAAAAGCTATATTGACATCTACTTCCCATAAATTAATCACTCTGTAGTCTTGACGTGCTTGTAAACCGGCAACATTTGATCTGTATGTTGTGGGAATTTCTGCGTTTGTGGATTTGAGAATGTTGATTAATACGGGGTAAGTTGGTAAATCATATTTCTCTTCTGCAAGTCCGGTATAGGCACGCATCCGTCGCGGCATTTTATCACTGTAGCGCAACTGTAATTCGTTGAGAACCAGAAATTCCTCACCTTGGGGATTTTGGACGCGGATTAAAACGTCACTCTCTCGGCTAATCCACTGGAATTCGGAGTTAAGTATTTCACTGGCGACAAGATCGGGTATTTGTGTTACCCATCTTACCCAGTTGTCGGGTGCGAGACTGATTAACCTTTTGGTGCTGACATCTGCGGGTTTGGCCATTGGGACAAGACAATATTCCAGTATCCAGCCTAAAACAATCATACTAGTACGCTTCAACCGATCGCCTGAGAGTAATCAGCAATTACGGCTTTTTTCTTTCCCCCTTCCCTGTTGTTTGTTGAAAACAAAAACAGTAGTTATTGCTACATACAATCGCTAAAACCACAAGTACCATTATAAAAATCTTAACCTTAAGTAAAAGGATCTGGCGATCGCTATCTTCTGTGCTGCATTTACTTGATTTCCCTTTATTTGGATAGTTTTATGACTAATAGAGTATTCAATCTCACGATTTTATTGAATATCAGACGCTAAAATTACCCCACAGGGGTGAGGCACATATTGACAAAGCACTGCCATTATGCAATATAAGGCTAAACGCAAAGGAGTTTACCATGCATCGACAAATGTGCTGGTTATCTAATTTTGGTAGCGATGGGGAGAAAATTTTGTACTTGCAGATTGCACCCAACCAGCCTTGGCGTCCTTACACAGCTTTTCCGCAATTCAAAGTACCAGATTATCAAATTCCTGGTGGTTCTAAGGGATGGGCGACTTATCAAAAGTTACATAAAGCAGGCTGGACGTTGGTATCAAGCGCACGGGCTAATGAGTTTGGCACTAAAGACTCAGAGTCGATAGTCCAGAATCAATAAACAAAGGGCAAGAGTCAGGTGTGATCATTCTGGACAATTGCCTATTTTTTATAACCCTTGGGCTGCACCTCCACCACGAGGATCGGCGGCTCCTTCTAGAGTACCATCTGTAGTTACGGCGATCGCATTAGCATTGCCCCAAGGACTTGTTTGCTTAATCTTATGTCCGCGACGCCGTAACTCTTGTAGAGTCAGTACATCCAAACCCCAAGGTTCTACTCGCAATTCGTCGGGAAGCCACTGGTGATGTATGCGTGGTGCGGATACAGCTGCACCAGCATCCATGTTATATTCTAAAATATTGAGAATAACTTGCAACACTTGGGTAATGATCGTGCTACCACCAGGGCTTCCTGTAGCCATGCGTAAGTGACCATTTGCGGTGATAATTGTGGGTGTCATGCTCGATAAGGGAGTTTTAGCTGGTGCAATGGCATTGGCGGCGTTACCGATTAAACCAAAAGCATTAGCTACTCCTGGCGCAATGGCAAAGTCATCCATCTCATTATTCAGGATAATTCCAGTTCCTGGCGTCACTACACCAGCACCGAAGCTCAGGTTAATGGTAAATGTCAGACTAACAGCGTTGCGTTGTTCATCTACAACTGATAGGTGACTGGTTTCAGGAGACTCATGGGGCAAATTTGATGTCAGTTTTTCTAGTGTCTCCTTATCTACAGGCTTTACCTCAGTTGAGGGTTTAGCCACTTGCATGTTGATTTGTTGACGGCGTTTTTTGGCGTATGCAGAACTCAGGAGTTGTTTTACGGGAACTTTGACAAAATCCGGATCACCTAAATATTGTGAGCGATCGGCGTAAGCAATCTTCATCGCCTCCGCCATTAAATGTAAAATCTGAGGGTGATGCCATCCCCATATCTGGAAATTTGTGTCACCGATTATATTTAAAATCTGCAATAGGTGAACACCTCCCGATGATGGTGGTGGCATGGAACAGATTTTAGCTTGGCGGAAGTTGCCACAAAGGGGAGTACGCCAAATGGGTTTGTAGGCTTGCAAATCTTCTAGAGTGATTAAACCCTTGTTTTTAGCCATATCAGAGGCGATCGCCTGGGCTATACTGCCTGTATAAAAACTTTGGGGATTCTGGGCAATAGTTTTTAAAGTTCTTGCTAAATCGCGCTGTATCAACCTTTCTCCTGGTTGATAATATTCGCCAAGACGTGTAAAAATTTCCCGTGCGGCTGGATTGTTGAGAATTATCTGCTTGCGGTGGTTATGAGCTGACAAAGAACGAGAAGTTACCACACGGCTAAGAATAAAACCATCTGCCGCCAGAGCGATCGCAGGTTTCACTACCTCTTGCCAAGACAACTTACCATAGCGATGATGCACTTCATACAATCCTGCCACTGTGCCCGGTGTCGCCACAGCTAAATAACCATTCACACTTGCATTCGGACGCACCTTCCCTTGTGCATCCAAGTACATATTTTTTGTGGCTTTTAGTGGTGCGCGTTCTCGGAAATCTAGCGCTTTCATCTCGCCAGTTTTTTCAGAATGCATCAGTAAAAATCCACCGCCACCAATTCCCGCCGAAAAAGGTTCGACTACAGAAATGGCAAAGGCTGTGGCTACTGCTGCATCAACTGCATTACCACCCTTGCGTAACATTGAAACCCCCGCCTCACTCGCCAGAGGATCAGCCGATACAACCATCCCCTTTTTGGTGCGAAGAGGTGCAATAAAGGCTGCTGACGCAACTTGGCTGGAAAAAAGAATCCCAAAGGAAAAAATAGCGATCGCAATTCGTTGATATTTGCAAACAATATATTGACTCACGAACCTTTACTCACAAATACAAACCTGCATTAGCTAATCTGTCAAATCCTGAAATTCACCAGCAGTTCGATAAATTTGTCGCCAATACTAACTCTAAACTCCTTTCCCAATCTGGTGGAACTAGTCCAAAGGTGCGAGTCAATTTTTGAGTGTCTAATAAAGAATAGGCTGGACGACTTGCTGGCGTGGGATATTCTTGAGTAGTAATGGGGATTAATCTTTGCAACTTGCGATCACCTGGCTTTTCATCATGAGTAAGTATTGCTTTGGTGAATCTATACCAGCTAGTTTTGCCACTGGCGGTTAAGTGATATACTCCACCTTGACTAGCGATGAAATCAGAGACATTTTCTGGAGCCTGAGCCAAAATTTGAGATGTCACCTCTGCAATCATTCGGCTCCAAGTTGGGGCGCCAATTTGGTCATCCACAACCCGAATTTCTTCCCGTTCTTGCGCCAACCTCAGCATTGTCAGTAAAAAGTTTTTCCCCCGCAGACTATAAACCCAACTGGTGCGTAAAATTAAATGTGGTACACCTACAGCAGCGATTGCTTGCTCACCAGCTAGTTTGGTTTGTCCGTAGATGTTTTGTGGGTTTGGTTGATCTTTCTCCGTATAGGGAGTTGTTTGAGAGCCATCAAAGACATAATCTGTGGAGTAGTGAATGATGGCTGCACCCAAACTTTTTGCCGCTTCTGCAATCACACCAGGCGCAATACCATTGATAGCCATTGCTAATTCTGGTTCCGATTCCGCCTTATCTACTGCTGTGTAAGCAGCCGGATTGACAATTAAGTTTGGTCTGACTTCCTCAATTGTGCGGCGAATTGTGTCTGGTTGGGCTAAATCCATTTGCCCACGTCCTACAGAAATCACTTCCCCCAATGTCATTAGGGTGCGTTGTAATTCCCAACCTACTTGTCCAGTAGCACCTGTCAGGAGGATTTTCATGCAAACACCTCTGCATCTTGTAGCAACTTGCCAGCTTGATCCTTGGCAGATAAGATTGGTGTTGCTTGAATAGGCCAGGCGATCGCTAAATCTGGATCATTCCACAAAATAGACCGCTCATACTGGGGTGCGTAGTAATCTGTAGTTTTATATAAAACTTCCGTAGCTTCCGCCAGCACCACAAAACCGTGAGCGAAACCGCCAGGTATCCAAAGCTGTTGTTTATTTTCGGCTGTGAGATGAATCCCCACCCATTGACCAAAAGTTTTAGAGCTTTTTCTTAAATCCACAGCCACATCAAACACAGCACCCGCTACTACTCGCACAAGTTTTCCTTGGGGCTGTTGAATTTGATAGTGCAAACCACGTAACACGTTTTTCGCAGAACGGGAATGATTGTCTTGGACAAAATTCTCGGCAATACCTACTTTTTCTCGGAAGACTTTTTCGTTATAACTTTCAAAAAAGAAACCGCGATCGTCTCCAAACACCCGTGGTGTAATCACTAATACATCAGGAATTTCTGTCTGGGTAACTTGCATTGTATAACTCTAAAATTAACTACAAAAATTGCTGCATGTTCGTAGTCAAGACTTTAGTCCTTTATTTTTAAACACTAAAGTGCCTACTACGAACTTAAGAATTTGTTTGTAATACCAAAGGAGATACTGCTACACCATTTTTGTGTGGTATCATCTCAGAATTTTGCTCATGCTCCAACAGTGCCATCAGATAACGACCATAGTTATTTTTGGACATAGGTTGAGCTAACTGGCGTAGTTGAGATGAATCTATATATCCTTGGCTATAGGCAATTTCTTCAACGCAAGCTATTTTCAACCCTTGCCTCTCTTCTAAAGTTTGAATAAAATTACTTGCCTGATGTAAAGATTCATGAGTCCCTGTATCTAACCAAGCATATCCTCGACCCAAAAGTTCTACTCTTAGTTGACCTCGCCGCAAATAAGCTATATTCAAATCTGTAATTTCTAGCTCATTGCGAGTAGAAGGTTTCAGATTAGCAGCGATTTCTGCTACGTGATGATCATAAAAGTAAATGCCAGGAACAGCATACTTAGACTTGGGATTGACAGGTTTTTCCTCTATACTAATTGCTCGCTGATTGGCGTCGAATTCAATTACTCCATATTGCCGAGGATCATTCACTTGATAACCGAAAACTAATCCGCCTTCTTGGAGATTTGCCGCCCTGGTTAGTATTTCTGTCAACCCATGTCCATAAAAAATATTGTCACCTAAAATTAAGCACACTGGCTCGTTAGCAATAAAATCTTTGCCTAAAATAAAGGCTTGTGCTAACCCTTCTGGCTGAGGCTGCTCAACATAACTAAACTGTAAACCCCATTGACTGCCATCTTTTAACAGGTGCTGAAAAAACGGTAAATCTCTGGGAGTTGAAATAATCAAAATCTCTCGAATACCTGCCAACATTAATACAGACAAGGGATAGTAAATCATCGGCTTGTCATAAACAGGCATTAGTTGTTTACTAATAGCATAGGTGATCGGATAAAGACGTGTACCGGAGCCACCAGCTAGAATAATACCTTTCATTTTGCCTTCCTCATCACAACAAATTACTTATTAGCTGGAGTCTTAAACTTTCCGATTGTCATAGTTTTGTTTGAGCCAGGTTTGGTAAGCTCCTGAACGTACTTGATTCACCCAATCAGAGTTGCTCAGATACCACTCGACTGTTTTTAGCAAACCACTATCAAAGTTTTCTTGGGGTTGCCAACCTAAATCGCGGTTGATTTTACTACAGTCAATTGCATATCTTCGATCATGTCCAGGACGATCTTTCACAAAAGTAATCAACGAGGAGTAGCGATAATCAGATTTTGGTGCTAGCTCATCCAGAAGCGCACAAATTTTCTCCACAACTGTTAAGTTAGGTTGTTCGTTTAATCCACCAATATTGTAAGTTTCACCAATTTTTCCTTTTTGGAGAACTAGGTAAATAGCTTCACAATGGTCAGTGACATAAAGCCAATCTCGGACATTTTGACCATCTCCATATATAGGTAGTGGTTTACCATCTAGAGCATTGAGAATGGTCAAAGGAATGAGTTTTTCGGGAAACTGACGCGGCCCATAGTTGTTGGAGCAATTTGTTGTCAGTGTCGGTAGTCCATAGGTGTGATGATAAGCTCGCACAAAATGGTCGGATGCTGCCTTAGATGCAGCATAAGGACTATTGGGCGCGTAAGGAGTATCTTCTCGGAAGGCTGGTTCCTGTGGATTTAAGGAGCCGTATACTTCATCTGTAGACACATGTAAAAAACGAAACTGCTGTTGTTTTTGTGATGATAGTTGTTGCCAGTAAAGCCTAGTAGCTTCTAGCAGTTGAAAAGTTCCAACTACATTTGTTTCAATAAAGTCACGGGGGCTAAATATCGAGCGGTCTACGTGGCTTTCAGCCGCAAAATTAATAATTGCATCTGGCTGATACTGTTGCAGTAGATAACTGATTAGTTCTGTGTTACCGATATCTCCTTGCACAAAATGATAGTTGGAATCGCTTTGTAGTGCTGCCAATGTTTCTAGATTACTGGCGTAAGTCAGCTTATCTAAATTAATTACATTAGCCCATTCTGCTTTTCTTGCGAGGAGAATAAAGTTAGCACCAATAAATCCCGCTCCTCCTGTGACTAATACTGTTGACATAATTCCTCAAAGTTCCTCGCTAACATTTTTTACTAGTTGATAATTGGGCTGGATTGAGCAGTGCAATATTTGCTCTTGTTGAGCAGCTATATTGGTGACCTTAATATGGGTAAGGAAAGACCTTATTATTTCGGTAGTGAAATTTCTTGAGACTATTCATGATTAAGCAAGAATTGTGTGCCAAGGCCTTTCAAGTATTTATCAAGACTAATGTAACTTTTTACTAGTTCCCAATAATCAGCAAAAATATTGTGAATATATGTATTTTAAAATACACGATTGTACTGAAATAATTTAATATTAAAGCTTGGTAATTATTTAGCTTCAGATTTTACAGTATTTTGGTATAACTCCGAAGTGGTGTTGATTTTTGAAGTTTTGTCAGGTTGCTCAAAATCACTAAAGTGCTTATTAGTCAAGGACTAAAGTCTTAACTACGAACAGTTTCACGCCTCAAAATTTGTGCAACAGACCACTAGGGGACTGAGTACCACCCTAGCGGTAAAACTGCTTGGAGCACTGAAAAATCGAGTCTGTGCGGTAAATTTGGTGTTTTACATAAGGTTTAAAATTACTTATGCATTCACAAAGTTGACAAAATTTCCTCGTCTAGAGAGAAATCAACTGCAACTTTGTCTCGCCCATTAGCCAAATAATCATTTTCAAAAGAGTCAGTCAGTCCAGAAACCAAATCATACTCAGGTTTCCAGCCCAACTCTGTAGTTGCTTGATGCACCGATGCAAAGAAATGCTGCACTCTTAGGGGAAAAGCTTTGCGCTTACCGAAATCAAACTTTTTCGGGTCATAATGGACAATTTTCACAGCATCGGGTGATTTACCAGAGGCTTGTATACAAGCACGAGCTAAACCATCAAAAGTGACAAAGCGATCGCCCGAAATATTGTAAATTTTTCCTACAGCCTGCTGATTACCTATCACCTGAGACATAGCCTGGGCTAAGTCTTTTACGTGACCTAGCTGAGTGATATGTAAGCCGTTACCTGGGATAGGAATGGGGCGATCGCGGACAATTCTGTCAAAAAACCAACTTTCCAAGTCATTATAATTCAGGGGGCCGTATATGTAAGTCGGACGAATTGAGGTAAAGGGCAATCCTGATTGGGATAGGTAAGTCTCCGTTTCGTGTTTACCTCGATGGCGGCTTTTTGGATCTACCGTATCACCTTCTACGTGGGGCAGTTGGTCAGTTTTGAGATACACTCCAGCAGAACTCATATAGACAAAATGTTGCACACGACCTGAAAAAATTTCTGCCAGTGGTTGTGTATCTGTAAGTTCCCGTCCATTATTGTCAAAAATGACATCAAAATTTTCTTGTGATAACTTTGCTTTTAACTGGGTAACGTCAGTGCGATCGCCTATAATTTGTCCTACTCCCTGTAAGGATGGTACGGAACGATTACCACGATTGAACAGTACCACCTTGTGCCCTTGTTCCACTAGCAGTTGAGTTAGGTATACACCGATGAACCGAGTGCCACCCATAATTAAAATTCGCATAAATTCCCACTTTCTATGTCAGTTATTACCGAGGTATTGGTGGCTGGGGAGATGAGGAGGATAAGGGAGATAAGGAAGATTTTACTCCCCCATGCCCCATTCCCCAATGCCCCATTCCCAATACCTTTGAGGTTATCAGGTCACAGTACCCCTATGGAACCTGTTTTAGGAGAACTACGTCTTCAGATGAATCTGGGGCGCTTCCCATTCTTTGATTACCAGGGGAAACTTTTCAGTTAACCTCATGGATTACCTCAACTATTTTCTACTTATTAAAGTTAGCGGTGCCCTTGAAATATGCTCTGGTTCATGAGTGGCTGACACCCAAAGCCACTGGGGGTTCAGAACTAGTTGTGCGGGAAATACTGAATCACATTGATGCTGATTTGTATGCCCTGATCGATTTTGAATCCAGTAATCCTGAAAGTTATTTATACCAACGTCAGATTGGCAAGACGTTTCTCCAGCGTTTTCCCTATGCCTGTAATGGTATACAAAATTACTTACCTTTGTGGCCATTAGCAATTGAGCAACTGGACTTACGACAATACGACGTAATTCTATCTTCATCCCATGCTGTGGCAAAAGGGGTTCTCACTACTCCTGAGCAATTACATATTTGCTACTGCCATAGCCCCATGCGCTATGCCTGGGACTTGACCTTTGACTACCTCAATCAAAGCAAGTTGGGGAGAGGTATCTCAGGGTGGGTGGCGCGGTACTTATTACATCATTTGCGCCAGTGGGATGTCTTGAGTGCAAATCGCGTTGATTATTTTATTGCCAATTCACAGTATACGGCTCGGCGAATTTGGCGCTGCTATCGTCGAGAGGCAACAGTCATCTATCCACCGGTAAATGTCGAGGCATTTCCTTTTTTTCCCGACAAAGAGGATTTTTACGTCACAGTTTCCCGGTTGGTGAGTTACAAGCAAGTATCTCTAATTGTCAAAGCATTTAATCAACTGCAAAGACCATTAGTAGTGATTGGTACAGGTTCAGAAATGAAACATCTCCAAGCGATCGCCAGTCCTAATATTCAAATACTGGGATGGCAACCTGATGACGTGGTAAAAAAATATATGGCCAGAGCCAAAGCATTTGTGTATGCAGCTTGTGAAGATTTTGGCATTGCCTTAGTGGAAGCACAAGCTTGTGGTACTCCGGTAATTGCCTACGGCGCAGGAGGTGCGCTAGAAACTGTGCGTGATCTTCGCTCATATAAAGATACAGGAACCGGTATCTTCTTCAAGGCGCAAGTAGAGGCAGCTTTAATAGAGGCAGTGGAAAAGTTTGAAATGTACCAGGGTTCATTGAATCCCGAATATGCGCGAGAGCACGCTGCCCAGTTTTCTCGGCAAGCCTTTGCACAGCGCTATCGAGATTTTGTAGACAAGTGCTATCAAAAAAGACTTTCTTTAGAGGAATAGTCAGGATTTTTGCACTTGTTTGATCAGCTTTTGGAAAATTAAACCCAGAAGCACCTCCTTTTAGCTTTAAGATTGGGACTATGTGTGGTGTGGATTATTAAGGAGTATGATGACTGCCCAGAGCTCACTCCTCTCCGGCAAGCGAAGCCTACGGCAAGACGCTAGCGCGTCTACGCGTACTTTCTTAAAACGTGGTCAACAGAAAAAGACACCTAGGATAAAACCTCAAGGTTTGTCTTTTCAAGGTTTGAACGGAGAGTTTGCCAAACGACTGTTTGATATTGTGTTTTCGCTGTTAGTTTTGATCCTGTTTCTCCCCGTTTACTTAATCTTGGCCTTGCTGATTGCTTTCAGTTCAGAAGGGCCAATCTTTTACGTCCAAGAACGGGTAGGTAAAAACTACAAACCCTTTAACTGTATTAAATTTCGCACAATGGTCAGCAATGCCGATGAAATCCTCATGCAAATGATGGAAACCTCTCCCCAGATGCGGCAAGAATTTGAGAGTAGTTTTAAGCTCAAGCATGACCCCCGGATTACAAAAATTGGTCGGTTTTTGCGAATTACTAGCTTAGATGAATTCCCTCAGTTCTGGAATGTGTTAAGGGGTGACATGAGCGTTGTTGGTCCCCGACCCTTAGTAGCGGAAGAATTACCAAAATACGGTTGTCACATCGATCAGATTTTAACTATACGTCCAGGAATTACTGGATTATGGCAAGTGTCTGGACGTAATGACATTCCTTATCCTCGACGAGTCCAAATAGACTTACATTATGTCAAATTTAGAAATTTTTGGCTCGACTTATGGATAATACTAAAAACAGTTAATGTCGTAATTATGCCCAAAAATAACGGAGCATACTGAACACGACTAACTGGAAAAAAGGGGCTAGTTCCTAGCCTCTAGTCTCTAAGTTTATTCATCATTCCTCATTGGTGTGCCCAGTTTATGATGTCTACTGAGAGTTAATTCTTTGGGGCAGTTAATGCCCCTAGATGCAAACTTCTGGGTAAATATTAGGAATTTTTATAAAATATCCACTCAAACTACTGTATAGCTTTATATTTATAAGCGCACACTATTTAGTTTTTTATTAAAAAGATAGTTTTAAGTCAAGCCAATTAGTTTAAATTTCACAAAAACCAAAGTTATATAAAGTTTTAGCAAAGACTAAAAAGCTAGATCAAAACCTTCATAATCCTCAGTTCAGCCTGATTGGCTGACTTTTTTAAATAAATGCAATTTAAGTATATTTATCTACGTTAAGATTCTTTCATTAAGCAAGACACGTAGGTTTCCCATTAGGCAATCAAGCACTCAGCTGCTAGTTTGTATCAATGGACTGCAAGTACTTAATTCAAGATTACAAAGGATAATTGAGCATGACGCAACAGAAGCGAGCCTTGATTACTGGTATTACTGGTCAAGATGGTTCCTACTTGAGTGAGTTTTTACTAGAACAAGGTTATGAAGTTCATGGCATCATACGCCGGACTTCTACTTTTAACACAGACCGCATTGATCATATTTACGAAGATCCTCACATAGAGGGTGTGCGGTTGTTCCTTCACTACGGCGACTTGACGGATGGTACAACGCTGCGCCGCATTATAGAAGAAGTACAGCCCACAGAAATTTTCAACTTGGGTGCTCAATCCCACGTCCGAGTCAGCTTCGATTCACCAGAATACACGGTGGATGCTGTAGGGATGGGAACTCTGCGCTTACTAGAAGCAATTCGTGACTACCAGCAACGCACTGGTATTCAGGTGCGCTTCTACCAAGCGGGTTCTTCAGAAATGTATGGTTTGGTGCAAGCCGTACCCCAGAGTGAGACAACACCTTTTTATCCTCGTAGCCCCTACGCTTGCGCGAAGGTTTATGCCCATTGGCAAACCATCAATTACCGTGAATCCTATGGTTTGTTTGCTTGTAATGGTATACTTTTTAACCATGAGTCTCCCCGCCGTGGTGAGACTTTTGTAACGCGCAAAATTACTAGAGCAGTGGCGCAAATTGTGGCTGGAAGACAGCAAAAGCTTTACATGGGTAATCTAGATGCCAAGCGTGATTGGGGCTATGCCAAGGATTACGTGAAGGCAATGTGGTTGATGTTGCAACAAGACCAGCCAGATGATTATGTGGTTGCTACTGGTGAAACTCATTCAGTGCGGGAGTTTCTGGAACTGGCATTTGGTTATGTCAACCTCAATTGGCAAGATTACGTAGAGTTTGATGAGCGTTATCTGCGTCCATCTGAAGTAGAGTTGCTAATTGGTGATTCTAGCAAAGCACAGCAGAAGCTAGGTTGGACACCATCTGTCACCTTTGAGGGACTGGTGGCTTTAATGGTGGAAGCCGACCTCCAAGCCTTGGGTTATACTTCCCCAAATGTCAAGAGTGCACCAGTCTTAAATGATATTGCGACTATTCGTCAACAATTGGGTGCTCTACATTTCTGATGCACATAGCCAAGGATAAACTTATGACTGCCTTAGAGCTAAAAAATAAACGGATTCTCGTTACGGGTGGAGCAGGGTTTCTGGGTCGTCAGGTCATAGAGCAACTGTGTCAGTCTGGAGCTGATCCTGAAAAGATTACAGTACCGCGATCGCGTGAATATGATCTTCGGCTTTGGGAAAATAACCAACGTGTTGTTGATCAGCAAGACATTATTATCCACCTTGCAGCTCATGTCGGCGGTATCGGTCTCAATCGTGAGAAACCGGCAGAATTATTCTACGATAACTTGATGATGGGCACTCAGCTAATACACGCCGCCTATCAAGCTGGAGTAGAAAAATTTGTTTGTATCGGTACTATTTGTGCCTATCCAAAATTTACCCCGGTACCGTTCAGAGAAGATGACATTTGGAATGGTTACCCGGAGGAAACTAACGCCCCCTACGGAGTTGCGAAAAAAGCACTCCTAGTGCAACTGCAAGCTTATCGCCAGCAGTACGACTTTAATGGTATCTATCTGCTACCAGTAAATTTATATGGGCCTGAAGATAACTTTGACCCTGGAAGTTCCCACGTGATTCCGGCGTTAATTCGCAAAGTCCACGAAGCCCAAATTCAGGGAGCAAAGCAACTCCCTGTTTGGGGTGATGGGAGTCCTACCCGTGAATTTCTCTATTCTGAAGATGCGGCACGGGGAATTGTCATGGGTACTCAGTTGTACAACGACTCTGAACCAGTCAATCTGGGAACAGGTCATGAAATCTCCATCCGCGATTTGATTACTCTCATCTGTGAATTGATGGAGTTTGACGGTGAAATTGTTTGGGAAACCGACAAACCCAATGGTCAACCCCGTCGTTGTTTGGATACTGAACGAGCCAAACAAGCATTTAATTTCACTGCTCAAGTCAGTTTTGAACAAGGGTTAAAGAACACGATTGAGTGGTATCGGCAAAACGCCGCGTAACTAAGAAGCTGGGTTTGACCCAGCTTTTTCGTTTTTTAAACGCAGAGGGGCACAAAGGGAAACGCAGAGGTACGCGGAGGTTTACCAAATTTTATTGATCGAGGGTAAAACCCCATCCCAAGAATGGGTGGAGCGTTTGACATCAGAGGCATTATATGTAATGACGCCTCTAAAACATACAACAGATTGCAGGTATAGGAGGTATAATTCAGACCTGTTCCCTATTGTATTTTACTAACTGCGACCGAGAAGGCGTTTAGCGAATGCACGCAGTCTTTTCACGGTTGTATGAAGCTGTATGGGTGCATATTCTAGACGACGTTCTGCTAGAAATCGTCTGTCATATTCTTCATAATAACCGGATGCTGCTGCTGATTCAGAGGCGATGAGACGGGGAATAACTTCGGCTGCTTCTGGCGCTTGGGGGTGCTGAATCTGTACGTAGTCAATGATATTGTAACGATACCAAGGGGCAACGCTGGGGGTAGCGCGTAACTGTTCACGCACACGATCTGCTGCGATAAACTGACGTTGGGTAAATTCATTGTACCAGTATTCACGGGGTCGCAGGTTAATGTGTCCGTGTCCCCCTTGCTTGGGAACAGCTGCGGAAAAGATGACAATGGGAGCGATTTTAGTCAACCATTTCACTAAGGTTGGGGAACTTTCTGGTTGTAGGTGTTCGGCGACTTCTAGACAGATAGCTAAGTCAACGCGTTTGTTAGCACAGAAGTTGGCGATCGCTGTAGAATCATTCAAGTCGAGTCGATGAAATTCTATCGTCAATCCACCAAAACTAGGTTGGGAGTGACCATCCACGGCTATCACCTGTACCCCAAGCTTGGCTAGTTCTGTACTGAGATGACCCGGTCCACAACCAAATTCTGCTACCGTTTGTGGATGATAAAGGTGAAAAATTACTGCCGCTAAGGTTTCATAATCAGTAGCAAAATCTCTACTTTGAAAATATTTTTCCGAGTAAGTAATGGTGTTTGTATTCACGTCAATTGGCTCCAATTTGATTTTTTACAACAGTAATCGCTAAACTACAGATAGTTCGTGAAAGATGTTTTCTATTTGTGAACAGTTTTTGTGAGCATCAAACTTTAACTGGGCAATGTGTTTACCTTTCATCCCCATTTCTGTTCTTAATGTCGGGTGATTAATTAAAGTCTTGAGTTTATTAGCTAGTTGATCACGATTTCCCGGCGGGACAAGAAAACCTGTGATGCTATCACTAACTACCTCTTGCATCTGGGGTAAATTAGTAGAAATTATTGGCAGTCCTGCGGCCATAGCCTCCATAAAAACTTGGGGTAATCCCTCACTGTAAGTAGGCATGACAAACATATCGGCTTGCTGATAAAGTCTTTTCCATTCAGGAGTATATGCTTTGATATTATGATAAATTCGTACCCGATGGTGATGACAATTGATTGGTTTGTTAGTCACTACATGCAGGGTGGCAACATCAGCAAAATTTTCAAGAAACACTGATAGTAAATCTTCCCCGCCTTTTCTGATAAAGTCACCACCTATAAACAGAATATTACAGGTATCATCATTCTTCTTGATTGAATTTTCATCGTATTTTAAAGCATTTAAATTCACTCCTGGGGGAATTACTATGACTTTATCTGCACTAATTCCATAATCTTCGACAACAGATTTCTTCGCTAATTCTGACCATGAAATAATCCGAGATGCCGCTAGAAAAACTTTTTGCTCCATGACAATATTCGGTTGATATGTCCACTGGAAGCGATTATCAATTATTTCCTGAGCTTTGAGTGCTGCGGTATAGTCAATACTAACGACGGTAGGAATTATTTTCATATACTCAAGGGCTAAAAAAGCCATAACTTGAGTATGTAAATGCATGACTGTATATGATTTTTGCGAGAGTTTACGTCTCAGCAAAGATTTAGTAATGTATGCAGAGATTAATTCCGAACGAAAGTATTGAAAATCTAAGTTGCGTTGTTGTAACCAAGAGTTGGGAAGCTTGCGGTAAAAGGGTCTAGTTAGTAGCCATTGTAAGTTTTTGCATTCGTCCATAAACCAATGGAAGTCTACTGAACCAGGTAGATTGGTGTTTTTGAAATAATCCCTTAACAGTTGACCATAGGTGCGGTGTCCTAAAAACTGGCTGGTAATTGATAAGGCTTCGTATTTGGCGTTCATGGTGTTATCTCAATTAGGTTTGTAGTCAGGACTTTAGTGCTGAAAAATTGCGGTGTAGCATAATTACGGGATGATTTATTTCACGCAGAGGCGCGGAGGCGCAGAGAGAAATAAAAGATGTTATCTAACCTCTGTGGAACATAAATTTCATGAGGCTAAAGGGTAGATTTCCTTTGGAAAGTAAAATCAGCATTGATATGTAAGTGGCGATTAGTGTGAGTGCTTTGAGAGAAAATTCTGCCTGTTGGGGATAAGGTGTAATCTGTGATAAAACCAGGGCTATGAGCATAGAAACTGAAGGGATAAATACTGGTTTTAAGAACGTTTGAATGCTGACTTTACTGACACGACATGCTGCTATTAAGTACCAGATTAAACCAGCAAATCCCATCACGCACATGACAGCGATCGCAACTCCTTTTATTCCGCCTATTTGAGCGCCAATGAAATAAGCAGTTAGAGAAAAAGGTACGATAAACCAATCGATGCGGGCAATTTCCATAGATTTATTAATAGATAAGAGATAAGCGCCAACAATTGACATTATTCCTCCTGTATAAGCATAGATGAGAATGATTTGAAATATGATGATAGATTGTTGCCAAGTTGCACCGTAGATTATGGGAATTAGCCACGGAGCTAAAGTAAATGCTAGACCATATATTAATGTAGCTGCACTTGCATAATATTCCAGCAGTCTTTGAATCATCCTTAATTTACTCTGCTCATTTACTTGTGAGATTGTAGAGAAAATTACTCGATTATTAATTTGAGAAAATGCTACGGCTGGTGTAGTTGCTAGTTGATAAGCCACACTATAGTATCCGAGTGCTTGAGTACCAATTAGCTTCCCAATGATGAAGTTATCACCTGTAATATTGAGTTGTAGAGCCATTCGACTACCAATCACACCAAAAATAAATTCTTTAACTTCATTAATTTTGGATTTTTCTAACTTGAAGTAATATTTAAATTTATACTGGCTCAAATGCCGTTTTAATAAAGAATCAACTACAGCCATGGCAATCTCGCCAATGGCAAATGACCAAAACCCCAAGCCAGAAAATGAGCTAATAATTAGGGCAGAGACTCTGGCAAAATTAGCCAATAAGTCACACATAGCTAATTCTTTAATCTTCATTTTTCTTTGTAGGACTGCACTATGGGAGCCAGCACCCGCTCCGATGAGAAAGACAAAGGCTGATAGTGCTGTCAAAGGCAATAATATTGGTTTGTTAAAAAAGTTAGATAAAGGCATCCCAGCTAATACTTGGATGAAGAATAAAAATATGGAAATATTAACTCCTATGCTATAGACAGTGTTAACTAGTTTGGTATCTTCTACACCTCTTTGTACTAGTACTTGGGCAATAGTAGTATCTCTAAAAAGCTGCGAAAAATTCGATAATACTAGCACCATTGCCCAAATGCCAAAATCATCAGGTGATAGTAAACGAGCTAAGATAACTTGAGCGATTAATTGAGCAACTTTACCAAGTCCAAAGCTAGCAGTTGTCCACAGACTGGCTTTTGCCATTCTTTTTGAGTTGTTTATAGTCATAAATTAGGTATTAATGCTCTTCGGCTCCGCTCAGTCCAAGGGTATTGGACATGGGAAGATGAAGTGAATTGAGGTAAAGAAATAATCTTTTTAAACACAGATTGGCGCAGAGGTAAACGCAGAGGTTTACGTAAGGAAATGTTATATTGGGGGTTAGATATTTTTGCTTTGCATGATTGTCCAGGCTTTTCTTAAATTGGATCTGGTATTTTTGGGTAAGGCGAGGACTAGAGATTCGACAGGGGACTTGAGGAGAGTAAAACTTTTATCGAGTAAATAAGGTAGTAACTGTTCTTGTGTGGCAGTATATTCAGTAGGAATGGAGAAATTATCAGTTAAGTGTTTGATTGGTTGTCTGATACCTCTGATTCTGTTAGATACGTTTTTTTCGTGGATAACTTGTAACCAAGTTGGTTTGGTTTTGATTTGTTTAATCTTACCCAGTGCGGATAATTCTGTATGTTGTCCACAGATAATTGTTTTGAATCCATTAATAGTTGGTTCGTGAATTTTTTCAAATAAGCTCATAAATGGGTTATGGAAGTAATCAAAGGCATAAAGCTTACCGTTGTGCCAAACATAGCCAGAGGTGAAATTGAGAAATTCAAATTCTTGCTGCTGGAAGTTGCTTTGGATTAGTTGCACAAAGTCTTGAGAAACTGCATCATCGTTATCTAATCTGGTGGTGATTAAATAGTCAACGTTGGTTTTTAAATAATGCAAGACAGTTTCTCGATTGATTTCATCGGTAAATTCACAATCTACATAGATAGGAATAAAATTTTGCCATTGAGCATATTCTTGGATTTTGGTCTGGAAGCGCCTTGGTGTTTCACTGTCAAAAAATACTAGCCATTTGAAGTTTTGATTTGATTGCGATCGCACTGAGGGATAGCAAAATTGGTCAAATAATTTGAACCGATGGGTTAGCCAATCTGGATTAATCCCGGTGCGTGATTTGCTGTAGTCTACTCTGACGTTGAAGCGGGTAAGAATAAAGTGTTGAAAGCTTTTCATAATGTTGTTTGTTATTTGTCATTTGTGATTGATCAGGATTTGAGGGATACTTGTCACCGATTTAATTGCTGTAGAGTGTGCTGTGAGGAGTGATGCGGGTTGCTAGTTTTTGACCCTGGAAACCAAGACGCTGACGCAGTTCTGGATCTACACATAATTGATGCAGTGTTGTTGAAATCTCATACGTCGAATCGGGATCTACTAACAAACCGTTGTATCCGTGGCGGACAGCATCTTCTACACCTCCTACTCGTGAAGCAATCACGGGTTTACCAAAATAGCCGGCTTCTAAATAGACAATTCCAAAACCTTCAATGCTTTTTTGCTGGCTATCAAAGAAGGTAAGCATGGAGAATATGTCACAAGCGGCGTAATAGCCAGTTAATTCTGCATCAGGTACATAGCCAGCGAAAATCACCCGTGAACTTACACCCAATTTTTCGGCGTATAACTTCAGTTCTGACTCCATTGCACCTTGACCGCAAATGATGTAGTGGACATCTATGCCTTCAGCGATTAAATTTGGTAAATTCTCAATTACCCGATGAAAGCCTTTGCGTTTCACCAGTCTACCCACTGACAAAATTGCGATCGCTTTTTCTGGAATTTGATGCTGTTGGCGGATATGATTGCGGAGAAAAGCCTGTTCTGCCCTAGCTTGACCAAATTTTTCTGGTCTGACAGTGGGGTGAATGATGCGAGTAGGGCGATTTAACTGAAAATGCTTCGTGAGGTAATTACTTGTAAAGTTGCTATTGCAGACAATAGTTTCAGTCCGGCGCAGTGTCCACTCAAATAGCCAGCGTAAAATCGGGTTTGTCATGGGACACAGCACATCATCACCGTGGAGGTAAATAAAACACCGCACGGGTAACAAATAGCTTAACAATAGCAGGGAAGGGAAGTCATAGCCATGACACCACTCGATGTAGCGGTAGCGGTAGCGTCGATACAGGCGAATAGCTAGCACCACTGACCAAAAAATATTCAGGATTTGTTTGAGAATACTTCCTAACGCACCTAGACCGGACATTGCAAACATCGGCCAGCGATAGATGGGAAAGGGTTGCATACCATCAAAAGACTGGTCATCTGTACAGGCGCTAGTCAGAACGATGATTTGATCTGGGTCTTGTAAGCAGCGATTGTAGGCGTATTCTTGAATCCCTCCCATATCAGGAAAAAAGACACGGGAGATGACTAGAATGTCTGATTTTGTAGTTTTCTTTATGGGGGTAATAGGTTGTGCGACATTCCACATGGAGGGATACCAATTAATTTTTAAAAAGCTTGTAGTCAGGACTTTAGTCCTTTACTCTTAAGCACTAAAGTGCTTACTACAAACATGAATTAACTTCATGCAGAGATAATCTAGTGGCATGTCTAGGCTAAAATGTTGCAAACAATTTGGGAGCATCCCAAATGTGTAAATTTATTTTTTTGTAGTGATGGCTCTCTAGCCCGCTTCCTGGACATTAGGGAGCAAGATGCTCCCACTACAAATTTTATTTTTGACATTAGGAAGCAAGATGCTCCCAACAATTTTCTTGTGGTGCGGGTAAGATGTCCGCTAATTAGAATGGGCATCTTGCCCGTTCTACAAGAGATTGCTAATACACAAAATTAGCTTAGACACGCTACTAGATGTAGATATATAGATACCCGATGATAATTAATTCTGTATTAGCTGAAATTCTTAGTAGAGTGCGTTATTGATTATCTAAACTGAAGCTGTGGTTTTAATTGTAGATGTAGATATCCCTGTGATGTCCATCATGCGGCGTGCGTAGTTGGTGATGTTGCACTCTGAACGTACCCAATGTTTCCCTTTTTCAATTAATGTGGGTGTGTTAGAGTCGCTAGCAACTTGGATAATGGCTTGAGCGACGGCTAGAAGATTGGTAGGGTCAACAGTCCATTCGGGTGCAAAGTGGTTGAGAATTTCACCAATCCCACCAGTCTGGCTACCGATAACTGGAACACCGCAGGCGATCGCTTCTACAACAGTCCGCCCAAAGGCTTCTTGGGGGGCTAGGGTAACGACTACATCTGCACATTTGTAATAGTCTTCAATCTCTAAAGTTGGTGGGAGAATTTTGAAGCGATCGCTAACTTCAAAATGTTCTGCAAGGTTTAATAAATTCTGACTATTTACTTGATTTGGAGATTTATCTTCTCCAATTATTACTCCATGATAATCATAATCCATAGCTTTTAAATAGGCAAGTACAGGAATTAATCCGCGCAAATTTTTATCGCCATTTCCACCATTAAAAATAGAATTAATGCGAGAAGGAGTTAACATGATTCTCCAGCCGGATTTCAGAATTGGTTGTAAGGCTTTTGGTGGAGTTGATAATGGAGCATCATTAAATTTATCTTGATTGACTGACTGATAAAGAATGCCTTGAATATTGGGCATCAAAGATTGTACATACCGAGCCGTAAAATACGAATTACAAATAGCACGAGGAGATAACCAAAAGAATATCCATTTCCTAGCTAAATAACCCAAAATATGGTTGGAAGCTACTAAATCATGGCAAAAATAATAGAGGGTGCGACCACTAAAGCGTAATGGCAATGACTTGATAACTAAACTAGGTAATAGGTAGTTATATGCACAGCTATCTAGCAATAAAGGATAGTCTTTCGGTTGCTGTTTTACCCATTGCAATGCGCGATAAAAAAACTCTTTTTGACTGGGAGCATGAATCCTTTGAATACAATCATCTTGCCCCGATTTTTGTAAGTAATTTTCCATTGGCGAATCAGCTTGTACTAAAACACAAACCTGCTCACACATTTGCTGTTTTTGTACCCCAGCAATCAACATTGATAATGAAACTAAAGCACCTCCTAATGAGTCGCAATTCCCCGGTAGAATTAGTAATTTACGCATGGTCTTTATCCCTTGTTATTTGTCATTGGTGATTTGTCATTTGTAGAGACGTTGCAAAGCAACGTCTCTACGTATTTAAAAATTCTCCATCATGACCTATTCGCCATTCCTACATAACATCGTAGATATTAAAGGTAGGAAAACTGTAGGAGTATCAAACTCTGTGACTAGGGAAGTTATGCCCAAGTATAGTAACACGAGAAAAGCCCCAGATGGTCTTTCTGAATGGGTTTTATATAGTCCAGCCAGAAAAAATGTAAAATATGTGAGAAATAACCCTGTACCTAAAAAACCTGATTTATATAACAAAGTGCCGAGAATAAAACTTTCAGTACCAATGGCAGCAAATTCATATCCAGGTTGGACAGAAACACCGTTGATTCCGCGTCCTATGAGAGAAGGTTCTTCGATAACGCTTTCCCAAGTTCGTTGATAGATTAAATTACGAATTTCCGTGGAATCTTTGCGGAAGTTGCTAGTAGCTTCAACTGTATTGGTTCTGGTTTCAATTAGCCAATCTGTAACTGTAGGTACGCACAAAGTACTAAAACTGATGATAGCCGATAACATCAAGATGAATGTTACGCCTTTGCTTTTACCAGTGATAAATAGCCAACGAACTATCAACACAATTGGTAAGGCTAACCAAGAATTACGAGCTTGACAAATAATAATTAAAAAGGAGCAAAATGCAACTATTGGTAAAGACCAAGTACGTTTCTTGATATCTAAAGCAATCAGTCCGGCAAAACCAATGACGAAGGAAGAAGTTGTGGGATGGGGAAAAAAGAAAGTATAACGGCGTAAGCCACCAAAACCATTTTCATTCGCCATGTAAGGAACTAAAAAGTTACCCACACTACCCAATTTACTGGGGTCGTATGCTCCTTTGTCAAAAATTATAGCGTACAGGGTGCGGAGGGGTATGAAGTTTGGTTCTGCTAACAGAAAGTGAAAAAATAACCACCAAAGCATCATCATGCAGATCAGCACAGAAAAAGCCCAAGCTGCTACTTGCAACCGCACCCGAATTTGATGACTTTGAAGATACCAAAGTAACAGTCCACCACAACCCCAGGTTAAAAAGGGATTTATCCAAGCTCTAGGGGCAAATTCTGGAGAATTGAGAGTGTAAGCAACCATGCTGTTTAAGGCAAAGAGCATGATGGCGATCGCTTCTGTACTCGGTTTAGATAAACGGATCTTTTGATAAACCAAGTATTCATAAATAGCGATACTCACTACCCACAGGAAAGGAATAACACCCCAACCAATGAACCACCACAATGGTGTGCAGATAATCCCTATACAGACAACTTTTTCTGCCCGTGTTAAAGTTGTCCACCGTAGCCAAATTCCCTGAAATAAGACATCACTATTTGCATTGGTGGAAGTAGATTTAAAAATCTGCTGTCTCATGAATTAACCTGTTTGTCGTCACGCTTGTAGACATACCCATCAGTGCGTTCCTCGACACCATTGAGCGCTAAACCAATAATGCGCGCATGGTGGCGCATCAATTGTTCTAGAGTTTCCTGTACCATATAGCGATCGCTCACCCCCAACTGAATCACCAACAATACGTTAGCGATCGCAGCAGCCATCAAAGCCGCTTCACTGGTGGAACCAACAGGCCCACTATCAACAATCACATAATCGTATTTACCAGTCTTTTGAATGGCGTCCAGATGTCTCTCAAACCCCCCACGGGCGACAAACTCCACTGCTCTCCCATCAGATATCTGCATTGCTGGTAACAGATCCCACCTGTAGTTAATTTTTACAGGAGTAGGTAAAGCTGTTGTTTCCTTCGGTAAGACATAGCCAAAATAATGACTCAATCTGGCTTGATGGAAATCAGCATCTACCATCAACACCCGAAAGCCCAAAAAACATAAAGCTGCTGCTAGTCCCAGAGTCATTGTGGTTTTCCCTTCTCCAGGCGTGGAACTAGTCACCATCAGGCGACGGTTTTCTAATGGCATTAAGCTAATTGTAGAGGCTAGCCTTTGAAACCCGATTTCTGAAGCTGATTCCAGCATTAATCCCAAGGTGGCGGATTTGAAAGTGGGAATCCGCGCCAATATAGGGAGTTCCATATCCTGCAAGTCTTTCGGTTTCAGCAGTGGATTGCGAGATTCCAAGAATGATATGAGAGCGCTCGTACCCAAAATCGATGACGCGATCGCACCCAAGGCAATTAAAGAGAGTTTGGGACTAATGGGTTTGGGATTCACCCTTGGTTGATCCAGAACTTGCACATTAGGATAGGCACTAAAAGCGCTAATCTTAGTTTGCTCTAATTGGGCGACAATCCCTTTGTAGACCCCTTCAGCAATATCATACCTGCGTTGCAAATCTGACAATTCAGCTTGTTGGGTAGATATCTTAGTTAGTTGTGATTGCAGATTATTTACCTCGTTCTGAAGTTGCGAGGCCTGTTTTTGTAGCGCGTTACTTTCAGCATCAGCCTGAATTAACTCGGCAATTATTTCCACAGTCGTATCTTTGAAGGTGTTACCACCAAAACTGGTATCTATACCTTCAGCATTTGGTACTACTTCTACTCGTTGTTTATAAAGTGCAGTCAGGAGTTCATCCCGTTTTTGTTTTAATGATTGAATAACGGGATGTTCGCCAGTAAAATCCCCTTGAGCAACTGCAATTTCAGTATCTATTTCAGATAATTTTTGTCGTAGTGCTTGATACTCTTTATTTTGGCTCAAACGTAAAGAGTTCATCGCTTTGCTGGGAGACATACCAAGCCGTTGAGATAATACATTCGCCCGGATTTTTGCTGCTTGTGCTTGGGCGGATGCCTGTGTCTTTTCCATCCTTGTAGACTTAATAGCTTCAACCAAATTTTTAGTCTGATCTTCGCTACTAACTAACCCTGTAGACTTTTTAAAATCTGCTAATTTATTCTTTGCTATCCGCAGCTTGCGTTCTGCATCTTCTAACTGCACCTGACTAAATTGCTGTCGAGATGCTGATGTTCCCTGACGTAGTTCATTTAATCGACGCTGATAACTTTTGATTAGTCTGTTTGTTCTTTGTTTTGCCAGTTCAGCTAGAGAGCCTTGAACTTCTACCTGAATTGTTGTCGATTGATTTACTGCTTTGACTTGGAATAATTTTTTATAACTCTCCAGTACAGGATACTTGTTTTTTTCTGGATCAGATGCCCAAATAGGACGAATTACTTCATTGCTAGTGATGATAGAAGTTTGAACTTGCAATGGACTAAGTTCATTAGTAAATGCAATTCCTTGGTTTTTAATTTGTCCTAGTGTTCCTAAACTAGCATCTAAATTAGTTGTAGTATCCGGCAAAATAAATTGAGAATTAGCTGTCCATGTTCTTGGCGATAAACCAGCAATTACAACTGAACATCCGAGGATAGTACCATTTAAACCAATAATAGGGAGCCAGTAATTTTGGATAATTGTCGATACTTTCACAACCATTAACCTTGAATTCCTCAACACAACACACAAGTCTTAAAGCAATTCTTAATACTCGCATCCCGTGAGACGCAAGCTACATAATTAAGAAAGACAAACTGAATCTATAGTTCCGAGTTTGAATCTGTTATGGGGTTTTAGAGAACTACTCTATCAACCCAAAACAAATTATTTTTCTTATTAATGGTAGAGTGCAACCTTTTAATAAAAAACTACGCAAACTATTCACTAATCACTATGTCATCAAAGAAATTGATGCTTCTGGGGGATATTGTCTTAAGAGGTAATCTGTCAGCTTAGGATTACCAAAAAGCTGCCCTTTAAAATGAGGCGGTGGTTGTAAAATAGCTTGTGCTAATTCATCTAAAGAAACAAAGTTTTTGATACCATATTTAGCTACCGCTTCCGCAAACCATAGCTGATGGTCATCTACGTGTTCTCCATAACGTTTCAGCCTTGGTAAGAGCACAAAAGGAACTCCACGACTAGCCAGCAGTCTTGTTGAACCTTGTCCTGCATGAGAAATCACCAACCGAGAACTATCTACTAATTTGATTAGTCGCTCAGAAGTGATCATTGATTCTGCTGTTACTAAAGGATGTGCGCCTAATAAAGAAATATCACTAGAACCATATTGGATAAAAACAGGTTCAACAATTGCTTGACGGTCTAGCAGAATTTTTATCCAAAGAATAGCCCGATCAAAAGGAAAAGATATTGTTCCTAAAGTAATCAAAATCATGAAGCATACCCTCTAAAAACAACTTTGTCATATTTCTCGCAAAGTTCGGGCCATTGCACGTAAAACTCATCACTTATGGGATAAACTAACTTGCCTGAAACACTTAATTCTTGACTGCGGGAAATGCTTTCAATGAAGATAAATTTAATCCCCATTAGTTTAGCTATAAATGCAAAGTTGATCGCTAAACTTGCTCCTGTGGAAATCACCACATCTGGTTTTTCTTGATACAGAATTCTAAAAGTTTTAGGAAGATTCCTCAGAATCGCTAATACATCTCTTGGTGCTTGATAAGGTAACCAATGCACTTTTTCGCCTTTATCCAGAACTGTTGTATCTTTCTGGCGATCGCTCACCCAAACTCTTTCATGTAATGACCAGAAAGACTTCAGGCCTTTCATCGTTGCGAAGTGACCCCCAGAGGTACACACCAACATTAACTTCATGTTGTCCAACTCCTCACTTCAGTGTACATACTTTTAGATTAGTATTAGATTACACCCCAGTGCTATATAACTTCATACGCAAGCCTTTAAGAACTATCTGCTTTTGTTTTGCAAATAATTCCTCTGTTTGAGTGCAAACAGTTTTAGTTGGTCAATAGTCTTTGGCTATTGACAATATATACGGACAGGAAAATGTAGTCTGGTAGAAGCGCTGTTTAAAACTTGTGTAAAAATATCTACACTAAGTAAAGATGCTTACGAAAACAAAAAAGTCAGATAGCACAGGGAAAATCCTTTGCAGAAACTAATTCTGCATAGACTCCATCAAATTATTCAATTTTCTAACAAAGGTATATCTACTAGATGTAGGGCGTGTTACTTTACGCTAACGGCATTACATAATTTTATACATATCGATCTAACTATTTGTCCATCAATTTTCTTATTTTAAAGAAAACTTTACATAAAAAAACTCTTAATCTTCATCAAAAGACTATATTTTTTTATTGAAAATACACAAAAAATATGCATTAAGAAGAATTTTGGAAAAAATTTAAGTATAAATACTCAAGAAAAATAAAATTACTGACAAAGGAAAATATGGGGAACATTCTTTGTAAAGATTTCATCAGCTATGCTGGGTGTATCTTTTATCTTCTAAGGTAGAAAATTACTAGCTATTTAGGGCAGCTAATACCAATTCAAAATATAAGACAGTCGGTAGGAAAAAACAGAACTAAGTGAAGAAAGGTAAACAAAGCTATAATCCTCTTCCCTCCTGCCTTCTGCCTTGTCATAACGATAATTTTTAACACTGAGCTAATTAAGACAGTCATATTGATTGACTGAAGCTATGTTTCCAGACTGAAAATTACTAAAGCTTGAATTTGTGTCGTGGATAAAACGCAACTACGTCGGACTTTGCTCAAAAAACGACAATCAATGCCGATTCAGGAATGGAGGGAAAAAAGCGATCGCATTTGTAGCCAACTACAAGCCTCAGCTTTGTTTAACCAAGCCAAAACAATACTTGCTTATTTCAGCGTTCGCCAAGAACCAGATCTGACTGCCTTATTTGCAGAGACTAGACATCGTTGGGGATTTCCTCGTTGCGTTGGTAAATCACTGGTTTGGCATCTCTGGATACCAGGTGATTCTTTACAAATGGGTTCTTATGGTATCTATGAACCTGATCCTGATGCACCAACTTTAGATCCCTGCACAGTGGATTTGATTCTGGTTCCTAGCGTGGCGTGCGATCGCCAAGGATATCGCTTGGGTTATGGTGGGGGCTATTACGATCGCCTGCTGAGTTTACCAGAATGGAACACCAAACCAACTATCGGCGTAGTATTTGGTTTTGCCTACTTACCCCAAATCCCCATTCAACCTTGGGATCAGCCACTAGATGCTGTATATACAGAATGGGGCATGGGGGATAGGCAATAGGATGAGAAAGAATCCTGGTAGAGACCTTGCTACAAAATGACCAATGACAAATAACCAATGACAAATGACAAACAACAAACGACTACAAACCATACTAATTTATTTGCTGTTGGGAGCGATCGCTCTGATCACGTTGTTCCCACTGCTGTGGCTCATCAGTACAGCTTTGAAATCGCCAACAGAAAATATTTTGCAATCACCGCCGCAGTTGTTGCCCAGTCAACCGACACTAGATAACTTTGCTCGCGTGTGGCAATCTTTACCTTTTGCTCAGTACCTCTATAACAGCACCCTAGTATCTGTTTTGACTGTGGGGTTGAATCTGCTTTTCTGTTCCTTAGCCGCTTATCCCTTGGCAAGACTGTCGTTTCCGGGGCGAGACTGGATTTTTATTGCGATCGTCTCTACGATTATGATCCCCTTTCAGATCGTCATGATTCCTCTTTATATTTTGACAGTCCAGCTAGGATTGCGAAATACTTATTTGGGCATAATTTTTCCCAGTTTAGCTTCTGCCTTTGGCATCTTTTTATTGCGGCAAGCTTTTATGAGTATTCCTCAAGAAATCGAAGAAGCAGCTCGCATGGATGGTAGTTCAGAGTTGGGTTTGTGGTGGGACATCATGTTACCTGCAATTCGCCCTGCACTAGTGACTTTGGCGATCTTTGTATTCATCGGTTCTTGGAGTGATTTTCTCTGGCCGTTAATCGTGATCCAAGATGAGAATTTGTATACTTTGCCCTTAGGAGTAGCTAAACTGGCTGGTACTTTTTCTCTTGATTGGCGGTTGGTAGCTGCTGGCTCAATAATTTCTATTGCCCCGGTGCTGATGTTATTTATATTTTTACAACGCTACATTGTGCCAACAGACACAGGTAGTGGTGTCAAAGGTTAGACAAGTTTGAAGTATATAATAGCACAGTCTTAATGAGCACCGCTCTTTTTTAAGACTACCAAAATAGTTTTCACAATTAAACTCAGGTCATAAGCAATAGACCACTTACGTTGATAGTCGATATCCATACTCACGATTGTTTCAAAATTCTTGATACTGGAACGACCGTTAGCTTGCCATTCTCCGGTAATACCTGGCCTAACTCTTAGTCTTTCCCAATGGTGTGGTTCGTAGCTGATGACTTCATCAGGAGTAGGTGGGCGAGTACCAACTAAACTCATATCTCCCAGTAAGACATTCCAGAATTGAGGTAGTTCATCTAGGCTAGTGCGTCGTAAAAACTTACCCACACGAGTAACACGTGGATCTTCATCAGACTTAAATATATGACCTTGAGCTTGGTTTTTGACTAGATGCTTAAGTTGATCAGCGTTGACAACCATCGAACGGAATTTCCAAATGCGGAATGGCTTTCCCTTCAACCCACAACGAATTTGAGAATACAATATCGGGCCTGGATCATCAATTATCGTAATAATACTTATAGGGATAATCACCAAAGCTGCGAGCATCAGCCCCACGATCGCACCGATAATATCAATCAACCGCTTTGTCAAACTTGTGACAGAAGGGTGTAAAGGCTGATGTGAAAAATGAACTGAGTAAAGTTGGCTGAAAAGGGCTAAGTTTTCCACGGCATAGCCTGTTGCATCGGTAGTAGATGTAACCACGAATAAAACTTCACTTTTATACTTAATTTATGCACTTAGCTTTCACTAAGCGTTAATATATATATTTTTTTTCCTCAGGGGAATCCACAGAGCTAATCTTTACGTAATCTTGTAATTAAACAGAGATATTTTGAATTTTCAGTATTTTACGTAAAAAAATAAATAATTAATGTTAAACTTGGTTTCTAAATCACTAAGATTATCTAAATAATATTACTGAGTTAAAGTTAAGTAGACAGAAATAATACAGAACTAAGCCAAAATGCCCTCACTCTAGAAGGGCTACGGTGTACACACAAGTCGTTAAAGTGCTCATGCCGTCTGGGATTGAAAATAAGAGCCTCATAGCGAAAGTACATTTTTAATGGACTGTGCAGAAAGTAGAAAATACTGAACTTGCGCTGATTAACTTTGTCGGAAATAGGAAATACTAGTCCTCTACCCTTCTCCGTCAGGAGTACGGGAATACGGGAGCATCCCAATTTTGCAAAAATAAAATTTGTAGTGGGAGCATCTTGCTCCCTAATGTCCAGGAAGCGGGCTAGAGAGCCATCACTACAAAAAAATAAATTTACACATTTGGGATGCTCCCCGGGAACACTTCGTGTACAGAGGACTTTGGCTATGAGACGACGGTTTACAACCGTTGGCGAAATTTGTGCGTACACGCTAGCTCTAGAAGCGTGGGCCAATGTATTGGACTATTGAAAATTTTCTAAGGCGAAATTAACAGTGTATGGTTCGTCTAAAGACTGTTGAGTACTAGCTTGAATCGCATCCAGATAGCGGCGTAGAATTAATAGTTGTTGAGCATGAGGACGATAGCTCAGACTACCTTGTTTTTCAAACAGTGGTGTAGCGGCGATCGCCTGATAGTCAACATTTTCTTGGGAACTCTGAGTGAGCCAGGTGAAATCTAGACTGTTAGGGATCAAACCCGGAGGTAATTCACCTTCCAAGAAAGCTAGCAAACGTTGCTGACAAGTGCGCGTATTTATACCACGCCCCTCAAATAACTGCAAAACCTCATTGAAGGATAAGGAACGTTCTGGTAAGAGTCGCAGCAATTCCGTAAACAAGAAATAGTCAGTATATTGTTGCTTAGGGATGTCTAAGACTTGGGGATGCAAAGGCAGCATCGCCAGACCATAAGCCACCCCACTGCAATTCAGCGCACCGTGATCACCCAGATATGAATCTTGAATAATCTTGGCATTGGGGAGTTTTTGTCGTAGCCAACGGTTCACCGTACTGATAGCAGCTACTCCGCCAGTCAAGATAGCTTGGTTAATTGCTTCTGTGGGTATACCACGAGCTACTAGAAGCTTGTTGAGTTCTCGATTGAGGCGGCGCACAAACGGGACTAGCACCTGGCTTTCTAAGTCTCGTCGTTGCAGTACCCATCGCTGATCGGCTAAATCTAGGGTAAAAGATTCTTGATGTTGCAAAATTAGCTTCAAAGCCAAAGCCGCATCCAATACCGCCTGTCCGAGTAGAGAACTTTCGAGATGTTGCTGGAGGCGAATTCGCACCGTGATATCTGGTTCTCCGACACGGGGTAGTTCTAAAGCTTCCAACCCTAAACTCTGCCAACACATCTGGTCTAGACCAGGAAGAGTGGGCTGCCAATGCCAAGGGTTACTGGTAATAGTTTTATTATCACCTTGGATTTCAGCACGTGATTGTCGAGATTTTGGCGGTAATAGCAGTTGGCAGATAATATCTTGTTCAATGCCCTTACCAGCATAGGCAAAACTGTGGAGCATGAAATCATGATGTGCCAATTGTAGTAAGCTTTCTGGCAAATCAACTAGGGTCATTTCGGTGGCCGTCGCGCCAATGTTGATTGCCAGAGTACTGCCCACCAAAGGTTGTTCGGTGGTTCTTGTCGGGCGTAAACCTTGGCGATCGCTTAACTGGATTGTTTCACCATTGGCGCCATCGAGTACACTCAACAGACTGGCGATCGCTTCCTCAATGAAAAACACTTGTTGGGGATACTGGACAATTTTACTGGTAAGTAGAGCTTCCCGGACGTTAAAGCGATATTGTTCCGACCAGCCGGATGGGCAAGTGCAGATGACACCAGTAATTTGACTCATGACACTGGTGAAGGTGTGTTCGTCTAAACCCACAGCATTAGCGGTTAACCCTTGAGTAGTGCTATTACGATCAGACTTGAGAGTTAACAGCAGTTTCGAGAGCGATCGTACAACCCAAACCAAAGGCCCCGCAGAAAACTGATTGAATTGCAGTACAGGTTCCCATTTTTGGCGGGCGCTTCTATAGGGAATGGCTACTTGTAAATATGGCTTCAACTGTGCCGAGTGGAGATTATTCGTCAGTTCCGGAAGTGGTGCTGACTCCATGACTTCCGTGCTTTCAGCTTCTGCTGGCGGTACAGCAGCCGTAGGTAGATAAACTTCAGCTGGTAAACGAAACGATTGCTGAAAAGCACTGGTTCCTGCTTGGTTCTCTGCTGACCAATAGATAGGATAAACCACAAAAGTGGAGCGATTTAACAATGCTGCCGAAATTCCTGTTGTCCCCAAATCGATGCCTAAATACCAGACTGAGTCAGAAACATTGATTTGAGAAACTCCTGGATTATTTAAGTTACTAGCAATGGACGGTGTAGAACTTGCAAAGACAGGATTTGTGACTTCCGTTTTTTTTTCAGTTGTGGGGCTAAAGTCTAACTCAACCTCTGGCTGAGGAAAAGCAGTAGGGGCTATCTGTGATATGTCTATCCGCGAGAAAGCTGTTGTTGGTTGATGATCTGTGTGCAGTTCTTGTTGGCTCTCACTAGCTAGACTTGTGCTACCGTCTAACTGCGCCAAATCCAGTTCCAATTGCTGCAACTGCACATCATCTAAGGAAATATCAGGTATAGTCTCAACCAGGCTTTCTCCTTGAGAGAGTAAATTTTCCTGCGGTGAAGCCAGAATATAATTATCCGATGGATTATCTTCCTCCTCATCGCTGATCACTACTTCCGACTTTTCTGCAACGGTTGTCGTTGCTTCGACATAAGAGACATCATCGAAATCAGTTAATAGATCTGTCAGGGCTGTAATTGTATCAATACTGGCTAACTGAGAGGGCAAAGTTTCCGTTGCTGCCACTTTTGTTTTCAGTAAACTAGACAAATCTACAGGTGGCGCTGGTTCTGGGTCTTCATCCAAAAACAATGCTTCCCATAATTGTGATGATGCGTCTGTAGGTTGTACAGTTGCATCTTGTGACTCTATTTGCTCCAGCCCAGGATCTACTGGTTGTACTGCATCGCCTGGAAGTACATCTGGGGCATCAGTGATCAAGGTAGATAATTCACTTGCGACAACAGGCAAAGGAACTGCTGGTGTTTGGTTGGTTACATTACTAGTACCAAACAAACTAGCGTAAAGTTGGTCTACTTCATCTACACGATCTGGCTGTGATTTGCTCTTGGTGATAGTAGTCTCAGAAACTTGGGGTAAATCTTGACTAAGCTGTAAAAGAACTGCATCTAAATCATCTGTGCCCACTGGGTCTTCCGGCTCGTCTTTAACAGTAAATGGAGCCACAGTTTCTAAAAGATTATCGGCTGCTGCTAAGGTTTGATTTTGTATGCCCAAAAAAGACGGCTGATAACTAGGAGATGGGGGCGGCAAATACTGGGTTAAATTCTGCACAAAGCTCGCCATCAACTGTTCCCCTTGCAGTCCTTGGTTGTGCATTCTCGCCAAGGATTGTGATAGCGACTGATGATAGGTATTAATATTGCGCTGGAGTGCTTCAAAGACTACATTTACAGTCCCATCAAGTGACAGTAAACGTTGATCTAAATTCCTGGTCAATAATGTTAACCGCTCTGTTTGGTCTGATGATTCTAATACTTGGTTGGGCTGTGGGCGATCGCCTATAGTTGTAGCACCAGGAGAAGTGACAGCAGTTTGCCCTAACTGGGGCGCTAAGGATGGCACAAGCCGGTTCATCAGCACTTGTAAAAATTCGTTAATTACCTGCTCCTGATTTGCCAACTGCTGGCTTAAAGAATAGTTTTGCGATCGCCTTTGCTCTAAAAGCCTAATTTCCTGTACCAGATTTGCCCGCTCTTGCAATAGTCCTGCTAATTCTATTCGCAACGGCTGGATTAATTCCGAAAGCTCAGTGCTTAATTCCTGAGGCACAACATGAGATGGTTGTTGATGCTGTCCTGAAGACTGAATGTTGCTTTGATCAATAAATTTTGCCAACAACGGCGATAACGGCTGTTGTCCAGGAACCTTGTTTGGCTTACTGCTGTCTAAAGCCTCACTTTCTCCTAGCTTGACCAGAAAGTCACGAATTCGTTCTAAAGTCTCTCGGGCTTCTGGCGCTTGACTAGACAAAAGCTTAGGTAGACGCTTGCCAGCAGTGGCAAGTAGATTGTCAACATCCGCGATTAGTTTCTGAATTTCATCTACACGGGGAGTCACGTCAAAATACCTTAACTAGAAATTACTTTACAATTATGAGAGTTGTCAGTGGTGGCTTTGACCCACGTTACTTTTGAGTGCAATTTATGTTATTGGTTGTGAGAATTTACCGTAACTGATTGTGTGAGCAGGTGAGCTTGACAACTAATTGCCATCCAGGAAGTTAAAAAGTATTGAGAAGTTAGTTATATTAGGACAGTTCACTGGGTATTGTATCCTCTCACCAGACAAGCAAGATGGCAGCTTGTTGGACTTAATAGCATAAAACATCCCAAAAAATCCAATTTTCATGTAAACCAACTTTGGTAAACAAACGCTCTCTGCACGAGAAACTAACACAGCCAAAGGTTAAATGAATGGCAAAATGGCATTTTTTGTAATTAGTCGCCCATTACTGAAAAATAGCCAAAAACCTTACGTTAGCAAAAATAGAGCTACCTTGAGTATCATTGATCTTGTTTACTTATATTTTTAAGTAATTATCTTTGCTGTCTGGTTAGCCCCCAAAGCATCCCCAAGGGGCGATTTACAACCATAAATAAGGATTGTTGAGAAAAGTGTATATTGTCGCTTTTTGATGTAACATATCTTAGTTTTCTTGAAGATAAGGGGCTGTGCTTTGATAGCTTAGGCTGAAAATGGCGCTCTTGCTTGTTGTGTATCTAGCAACTCTAATAAAGATGTCCTAATGGAAGACCGATATAGCTTGCAGGCACCCACTAATCCCTGGATGATCTCCGCTCCCTTTTTTCAAGGGTTGCCAGAAATCGTTGTGGAGCCAGCTCTCACCCATCTTGTTACGCGCACTCACCCAGCTAATCAAGTAATTTTACTGGAAAACGACTGGGGCGGCTCTGTATACTTTATTGTGGATGGATGGGTTAAAATTCGCACCTATAATCTAGAGGGCAAAGAGGTAACACTGAATATTCTAGGCAAAGGAGAATTATTTGGTGAAATGGCAGCGCTAGACGAAGTACCTCGCTCCACTGATGTCATTACTCTGACTCCCACAGTGATTGGTAGTATGCCATCTCAGGATTTTGTCAAGTTACTCCAGATTGAACCACTGGCAGGAATGCGATTAGCACAACTAATGGCTAGACGCCTGCGACAAGTCAATCGCAGACTGCGGTTGCGGGAATCTGATAGTCAGTCACGGGTGGCAGATACATTGTTGTTTTTGGCAGAAGGACAGGGAAAAAAAGGGAATACAGGTACTGAAATTCCTAATTTACCTCATCGGGAATTGAGCAGTTTGAGTGGGCTAGCCCGAGAAACAGTCACACGAGTATTGACAAGACTAGAAAAAAAAGGCTTGATTAGGCGGGATCAAGACATTATTTGTATTCCTGATTTGTCAGCTTTAGAAAGAATGATCGTTTAAACACTTGTCAAATATGAGCATTTTAGATTCTCTGCCAGATGAGCCTGACTCTGGCTCATCCCCTGAATCTCAGCCTGTGCAACATCAATTAAAGCAACCCCAACTGAAAGTTGATGCACCCTTAAGGATGGTAGAAACGGCGTTTTTAGCCAGTGCTGCTAGTCTGATTTGGTTTATTAATTTTTACTTTCCCTTGGGGCCAGTTTTGCGGATATTTTTTCCCATCCCGATCGCTCTAGTTTATCTCCGTTGGGGTAAACGAGCCGCTTGGATGTCAGCACTCACCTGTGGGTTGCTGCTCACAGTGCTAATGGGGCCAATTCGCAGTCTGTTGTTTGTTGTGCCCTATGCTTTTATGGGGGTACTGTTGGGAGCAACATGGAATCGTCGTGTACCCTGGATGGTTTCTATTTGCTTGGGTACGCTATTGGGAACTTTAGGAATATTTTTCCGGCTCTGGTTATTATCTTTGTTATCGGGTGAAGACCTATGGGTTTATGTCATTAATCAGGTCACAGAAATTACAGAGTGGATTTTTCTGAAGCTGCAAATATTGGCAAGTCCCAGTGTGTTTTTCATTCAAATGGGAGCGATCGCTGTAATTTTGCTCAATAATTTAATTTACTTATTTGTAGTACACCTGGCAGCATGGTTGTTGTTGGATCGTCTTGGTAATCCCATTCCCCGTCCACCACGCTGGGTGCAGGTGCTCATGGATTATGAAGGATAGTTAATTGTCATTTGTCATTTGTTTTTCGTACTTGTAGATACTCCCATATTTCATGCGTATTTTTATTGAGATTGTCCAGTTAAATAATTCTTCATTCATGACCAATGATCAATGACCAATGACTTGATCAACATCTATACCGAAATCGCACATGGTGAAGCATGGATCGCTAAGTATCGCGGTCGTTTACCTGTGTTTGCCTGTATTTTAGGATTTACTGAAACTGGTTTGATTCCAGGCATTTCCGCAGCTGGTCGCACTCCAGAAGATCGGCTATATACTGCTTGTGCGGATGCAGAGTTTTTATACTATGGCCCGGAATATCAGCCGCAATACCCCCTCCCACCACTAGCAGCAGGGGCTTCACCTGTGCTCATTTCCCGTGCTGTGGTTGAGGCGATCAAAACCCCAGTTTACATATTTAATGCTGGTTTACCCCAGCCTCCTGCTGTGCCAGCAATTGATTTGGGTGGTACTCCTGCTAAGTGTTTAAGTCTAGGTGCGGCGTTAGAAATCACTACAGTACGCCATTTACTAGAACAAGGATTGCTTTGGGGTGCTGAGTTAGCTGCTCAAAACCCCCAGGGATATCTGACTTTGGGTGAGTGTGTAGTTGGTGGTACCACCACAGCCTTAGCGGTTTTAACTGGCTTGGGTATCGCTGCAATGGGCAAAGTCAACAGTAGTCATCCTGTGTGTAACCATGAGCAGAAATGGTCGTTGGTGCAGGCTGGATTGGAGAAGATGAGGGAGAGACGAGAAGCAGGGGAAATAAATTTCTCCTCATCGCCCCTCACTGATCCCTTAGAACTAGTGGCGGCGGTGGGTGATCCGATGCAGGTGGTGGTAGCGGGAATGGCGATCGCAGCTAGCCGCAATTGTGGTGTGTTGCTGGCTGGTGGTACACAAATGCTGGCAGTTTGTGCTTTAATCAATGCGATCGCTCAGGCTTACACCTTGTCTTGGCAACCACAAGCAGTCATTGTGGGCACAACCCGTTGGGTCGCAGAAGACCCCACTGGTGGCACAGTAGAATTAGCCCGCAACATCAATCAGGTTTGCTTACTAGCTACTCAGTTAAGCTTTGCTGATTCTCGTTATCCCCAATTCCGAGCCTATGAGCAGGGTTTTGTCAAAGAAGGTATGGGTGCTGGTGGTGCAGCAATCGCTGCTCATCTCAGTCTCGATTGGCAACAACACCAACTTTTGTCAGCCATTGAAATGCAACTTCAACGGTTGAGTCGATACCAACACTCATGAATCAATTCAAAATTCAAAATAAAAAAATGCCAAGTTCAACAAGAATTGGCAGTCTTCATCAGTATTTAGGACTTGCTGAATAAACAGAAAACCTTGATAAATCAATGCCTTGAGTAGGATAAAAGGTGATGAGAGGTGCAAGGAAAAAGACTTGATATCACTTTAAATCAATCACTTTTTCGGATTCAAGAGATTTAGGGGTAGTTTGTAACTCCCCTCCTGCCTCTTATCCCCCACGAAAAGACTTTTTCAGCAAGCCCTAATTAAGTCGGTGGGAAAAAACAAAACTAAGTAAGGAAAGGTAGACAAAGCTGTAATCCTCTTCCCTCCTGCGTCCTGCCTTGTCATAACGATAATTTTTAACACTGAGCTACTTAATTACTGTATTCTCTCTCTCAGTAATTGTTCTTCTAGGGCGGCAATCCGGTTATATGCTGCTGTTAATTGCGCTGTCAATCGTTGTATTTGAATTTCTGGTGTCAGGATTTTGTCCCCACTTTGACGATGCATATCTAAATAAATGCCATCTGCCAATACATCCTTGTGTTCCATCTCTGGATTTAAATTGATATGTCCTTTGAATTGGTAACGCACAGATTCGCTATTTTCTAAATAACTATTCTCTATCTGTGTTTTTGCTAAAGAGCACTCTGATAATGCTTGAGACACTTTAACTTCCAACTTCTCTATCACCTGAGATAGATCATCAAGTTTGTGACTCAAAGCCAGGATTTCCTTTTGTAATGGCTCCATCTAATACCTTTGTCCGCATATTTCCTCTATGTTATTCAATTTACTGGCTATGTTAACCATACTTATGAATTATTTAATTTTTCAAATCCTCCTTGGGAATGTGAGATTAAACTCATCAACCGTAAATATAACTAAATTAGTTTATTAAAAATCACTGATATGATATTGAGAATTTTTAACTTATTCATAGCTATTATTAGCAAAACTGATCGAAGTTAAGTAATTCTTCAGTTTTGTCCCTAAAACTCGCTAATATGACTTAAATAGTCGTCAAAACAGTGACAATAAACTAATTTAACCGGGGTTAGAGTCAAGAAAGTAAGTCAATAATATATTCGTCAGTAAGCTTTGACAATTCCAAGAGATTGCCTCAATGCAGACAATTTAGAGATGGGAGAAGATACATGATTCCTACCTTCTTTTCTAGTGCTGAGACTGTTATTAGCAGGCTATTGATTGTGGCTCAAGGGCAAAAAATGTTACTAACAGCAATCAAGGTAGAATTTTCAAGATTTTGTGATTGCTTGCTCACTAAGGATAAATAACAGAAAGAATTAACAATTGGCTGATTGATGTTATCGAGAAAACAGGTGTAAAGAATTTCTGATGAAACTGATCAAAACAGCCCAAAAGTATTATTTGAAAAGGGGAATAGGGAATAGGAAGCAGGGAAAATATGCTTGACTCTTAACAAATTCAACATTCTAGCGGGATTCCCCATACCTCTATAGGGTGGGGAGGGATAGCGCGGCTGTTGGAGCGGTGAGCGGAAACAGCCAATTATCTTCCGGAATGACCAGGAATCCATGTTTAGTCTAAAATGTCAATACGTGAAACTTTAGATCCGTGAAACAACTCCTGACCTTAGTTTGCAAGATTAATGTGAAGCCTGAACAGCTTGTCAAAGTGCAAGAGACGTTCCGGACTTTCTCTGATGCTTGCAGCTATGTAAATCAGGAAGTGCCCGAAAAACTGACAAATGAGATTGCAATGCAGTCTTTGATCTATCAGGATGTGCGGGCTAGGTTTGGATTGCCCTCACAGCTAGCGATTCATGCAATTCGTAGAGTTTGCAGCAATCGAAAAACGGCTAAATCTAAGGGTGATTTGCTTGAAAGTTTCGCGCCCACATCCGTCACTTACGATATTCGCACCCTTAGTCTGAAGGGAAATATTGCCAGCTTGACGCTACTAGGTGGGCGAGAAAAGTTTGCGTTAGGGCTGAGTAACTATCACACAGGCAAGCTGAGTAAAGGCAAGATCAAGGGTGCTGTGTTTGTCTTGCACCGGGATGGACGCTATACCCTAAATATCCAGATCGAGACTAATCCTGATGCACCCGAAAAGGTGAACAAGGTTTTAGGCGTTGATCTGGGTAGAACTGACATTGCCGCCACGTCAGATGGTGAGAGTTTTAGTGGCAAACAAATCACGGAGGTCAGAAACAAGTACGCACAGGTGAGACAGTCTATTCAGAAAAAAGCCTCGAAAGGCACAAGATCGACGCGACGTAGAGCGCGTAGACTCTTGCAACGGTTGTCAGGCAAGGAAAGACGGTTTCAGTCCCATACCAATCACGTTGTATCTAAGCATCTTGTTCAGTTGGCGAAAACCACTAACCGAGCTATTGCGTTAGAGGATTTAACCGGAATCAGGGAACGCAATAATGAACTCCCTCGCAGCAAGACAGAGCGTAGATTGTCCAATAGTTGGGCGTTCTTTCAGTTGCGTCAGTTCTTAATCTACAAGGCAATTGCGGCAAGCATCCCTCTGATTTTGGTGAATCCTGCCTACACCAGCCAAACTTGCCACAAGTGCAACCATATCCACCCTGTAAGAGGACAGTCTTACCGAAATGGGAAGCGATTTGCTTGTGGTCATTGTGGATGGAAGGGAGATGCCGACTACAACGGTGCAAAAAATATTGAAGCAATCGGGCTGAATATAAACCAGCCTGGAGGTTCAGAACTGGCTTGCTCTCTGAGTGACCATGTTCTAGGGCTGCTGAAAACCCCATCCTCCTATGAGGTGGGGTAGTTTATAGTTCCCTGTCCCTTTCTGATTACCTGGTACGACAAAATTTGCGATCGCTATCATGCTCAGGATATTGCCAAGAATAAGCAAAATGGCTCACCCCCTTGATTCGAGGAGCCAGTTGGCGGAGTCCCTGCATTTGTGCTTCTAGGGAAGGACGATTACTCATTGCTCCTCCCCATTTACCCGCTAAGGCCGGAATAATCTCAGTTTCTGGTTTGGCTATGCTCACAACCCTTTGCACTTGGGCCAGAATACAACTGACATCACCGCAAGTGGCATAAGACATGGGATGCCACTCCAGGGAAGCGGGGAATCTATCCCAAGGTTGCAAGCGAGAATCATAGCCTTGTCCCAAATTTTGGTTGCCTTCTGGGAAAAACACCACTCCTGAGGTAATTCCTTGTTGCTTGGCTGGGTGGCTAGCTAAATTGACAAAATCAACCACACCTTGCATGGCATGGGCAACAGCAAGTTGCCACAACTCCAATTGTAAAATTGGTTGTCTGTTACTTGGGGGCAGGAGCGACTTTTGGGCTGGTGGTATCCGACCTTGCCACATTGGCGCCCCTTCTTGAGGATACAGTTGATCGACTTCGGCGATATCACTTGTGGTTACATATCCCTTGCTCAAAAAGCGGCGAATTAAATCCAGGCCTTTATTATTCAGTGCCCTTTTAAATAGAGCGATTTGGGTGGCTTCACTAAATAGCCACAAATCTGCAACCTTGGTAGCGATGGAATCACCGCCAGTTTGTCGTGGATACCGCACATAGTCAAATAACAGTCCATCAGGACGACGACGCAGTACCTCCTGTACCATTTGGTAGTAGTCGCGCTTGGCTTGCTCGTTGTAGGGATCAATATATACTTGAGCACTTTCATTTACAACATACAGGCTGGTTTGACCTTTACCATTACGGGCGATCGCTGCTTCTCTATCTCCACGTTTTGCATAGTTATAGCCGAAATGCAAGGTAAACATCCACGCATAGACCTTTAGACCCCGTTGTCGCCCTTTTTGAATTGCTGTGGCTAATAAATCAGCTTTCTGTGCCCCTGGAGTCTGAATCACGGAAGGCCAAACTGTAGGGTTAGCGGCGGCTGGTAATAGTACTTTCCCGTCGTAAAATGCTTCTAAGTAAATTTGGTTATAGCCACGGTTGACCATCCGATCCATAATCTGGTCAATTACCCCTGGCTTGATGTCGCAGGGATACAAACGTAACCAAATGGCTTGGTTTTGCGGCCAGGTGCGACGCCGACAATCCTTTAATTCTTGTGCATGTTGTTTGATCAACTGCTGGTAGCGTTTCTGGGCATCTTGATTGCCTTTGAGTGCCGACAAACGTAGGTTTTCTTTGGCTTTGGCCTCTGCTGGTGATAAATGACAATATCCTGTTGCTTGCGCCCCTGCTGGTTGGGTCCCAAAGTTGGGAATCAGCATACTACTGCTGAAAACAGCAACAAACAGACTCCGCCAAAATAATATTGCTTTTGCAGCCTTCAATGGACAGTTGGACATATGTGAAACGTGTAATGGAGAATGGGGCATAGGTATGGGGACTGAGAAATAGTTTTCCCAATACCCAGTACCCAATACCTAATACCCAGTACCTTTTTTACCGATCACCCCTAGAGCGATCGCTAAGAATGATGTGTATAGAATTCTATAAGTCAAAAATAGGGGCTTTGAAGCCTAGTTATACAAGACTTCTTAACCCCTGTTTCTGTTGCCACATTTTTTATGTAGTTGCTTTACCAGAAAAGCCAAGATACTTAATCACTGATTGACAATACTATGGTGTCAACGACAATTTATTTAAATCAAAATTCACAATCCCAAACTTCCCAACCAGACTTGACCTAAAAATCAAGAGTCAAAATTATACTCTGAAAATTTGACTCTTGAATATAGGGTAGCGGATAGTTAAGCACCACGCCTCAGTGCTGACTCTACTTGATTCAACTCTTGTTCTAAGCGATTTTTCAGCTTTTGGGGTACTGGACGATTGGGATACGAACTATAGTGTCCAGCTAGGGAGTTGAGGGCTGTTCGCATGGTGGTAAACGAGCTGAGAGTAGAAACAGAATTAACTCGCTGATAACGAGCTGAAAAGTCATTTATTTTCTGACGCGCTTCTGCTTGAACTGCGGCTTTATCTGGTGAATCTTGTGATACATCTAGAGCATTTCTCAAAACTGTGACTACCGCTAAGGTGTCTTGGCGATAATCGCCTGTTAAACTATCGGGACTAGAACAACCCATTAAGCCAATGGCTACAACTAATACTAGAGCAAGCAGACGCGACCAATAGCTTTTCATAAGCATTCAGTGAAATAACGCATAAATCAACGTCCATCCTATCTTGGATTGGTATCTTGGGGATCAATTGAGTGGTAGTACGGTGTATGGAAAGTTTACTGGCTGGGGTCGTCATTTGTCATTGGTTATTGGTCGTTTGCTATTTCTCCGCCATCACCTGATATAGAGTATCTCTTTGCTGGTAAGGTCGTCCTAAAGAAGCGATCGCTGTTTGTAAGGTTTCAACTTCCATGCAAGTACCACCTACAGCACCAGCCATTGTGGTGATGTGTTCTTCCATTAAGGTGCCACCAATGTCGTTGCAACCCCAAACTAAAGCTTCCGTTGCACACTCCAGCCCCAGTTTTACCCAACTCGGCTGATGGTTGGGTATCCAATTACCTAAGAAAATTCGGGCGACAGCACTCAGTAACAATGCATCAGTTAAAACTGGCTGATCTCTTCCTACACGCCGACGCAAAGGTTTGGGGGCTTCTTGTCCGACAAAGGGTAATAAAATAAACTCAGTAATTTGGGCGGGGTATCCCTGATGGATGGCAGTTTTTTGTAGCGATCGCAATTTTTCTAAATGCGCTATTTGCTGTTCTGGTGTTTCAATATGTCCCGATAGCATTGTACTGGTGGTGTGTAGACCTAATTGATGGGCTGTGCTGACAATTTCTAGCCAAGTGGCTGTGTCAATCTTTTCTGGACAAAGTACCCGCCGCACTGTATCGTCTAACACCTCTGCTGCTGTTCCTGGCATGGAACCAACACCAGCATCTCGCAACGCCATAATCACATCAGCATACTCAAGCCCGTCAATTCTGGCAATAAATTGTACTTCCTGGGGAGAGAACGCATGTAAGTGCAACTGGGGAAATTCTTCCTTGATGGTTGCTACCAGCTTCAGGTAATAGGGCAAAGTTTTACCGTTGATTTGTGCTTGGGGGTTCAATCCTCCCTGCATACAGATTTCTGTTGCACCCCGTTGCACACCATCTGTAGCTTTTTCTAGAATTTGCGCCCAATCTAACCAGTAAGCACCTGTGTCGCCGTCATCCCGACGGAAAGCACAAAAACTACAGTGCTGCTCACAGATATTGGTAAAGTTGATATTGCGGTTAATGACATAGGTAACTGTATCACCCACCTGGCGATTGCGGAGTCGATCTGCTGTAGTACGTATAGCAGCGATCGCTTCTTGATCCGTTTGCTTTAACAATACTACTCCCTCTGCGGGAGATATATCGCAACCCATTAGGGCATGTTCGAGGATAGCATTAACAGTTTTAAGCTTCACAGGTTATTAATTACAGCTTAGTTACTTCTACTTTTTTATTTTGGCAGGAAACCTTAACCAGCATCGAAAAAATAGTGCTTAAAGGTAATGAACTTGTTGCATCACTAGTTAGGTTGTGATCTGGATTGGATTTGTACCAATTATTATTTTCAGTTCTCTGACTGCTTGAAGAAGTTTGAAATTTTTCAGTAATACGAATATTTTCTGTTAATCCATCAAAAATCTCGGTAATAAAATACGTATATTCAACATGGTTGAGATTAGTTTACTGGGTTTAAGCTGGGCAGATTGACTGCATATTTAGCTAATCTTCAAATTTTAAAAAATTACATTTACTCATTCAAGAGCAAAAGTAATTTTAAATTAAGCATATTTATTAAAATAATGAATTCTATAAATACTTCAGAAAAATATCAGCATATCAGTCAAATGCTGCCTGCAATGAAGGGCATAGCAATATTCATAGTTGTGATCTATCATCTTTGGGGATATAGCAAAGGTTGGCTATCAGTTTCACAAATATATGAGCTATCTCAGAGTAACGGCATTAAAAGTCTTGTGGAAGCGTTCATGTCTATTTTCTGCCTAATAGGAGAACAAGGAGTTCATATTTTCTTAATTGCTAGTGGTTTTGGATTAAGTACATCGTGGTGGCGACAATTTCAAGCATCGGGAAAAAATCCGCAATCTTTTGCTGCAATACCTTTTTGGCGACGGAGATTATTAAGACTTTTACCTTTGTATTGGTTAGCTAACCTCTGCGCTTTAATTTTGGTCTTGGTTGCACCTGATTGGGTTCCCTATGGCAGAGAAATCATTGCTCAAGGTGGGCTAGAATTCGGTTTAGGGATAATTGCTAATCTGACAACTTTCCGAAATTTCACAACAAAATACTACTTTTTTCTCAATGGTGCTTGGTGGTATATAGGGCTTTCTATTCAGCTTTACTTAATTTTTCCGTTATTGATTCAGTGTGGTAAACGTTGGGGATGGTCTAAAGTATTGTTTGGCTCCTTGATAATTTCGTTATTATACAGGGCATTAGTTATAGCTTTATCTTTTGATAATTTGACTACTGATGTTCTGTTACGAGGAGCTATATTTCCATCACGTTTATTTGAATTTGTATTGGGTATAGTTTTAGCGATCGCACTACTCAATACCCATAAAGAAATTAATAATAAAGGTTCTGATAAATTCTATCTATTATTGCCAAATTTATTAATTAAACGACGTTGGTTAGGATTACATATTTTGTTATGGTTGTTAGGCTTAGCTTGTCATTGGGCATCCTATGAAGTAGGGGGATTCATGAGAATTCCGGCAGATGCACTCATCGGTTTTGGAGAATTTGGTCTTGTTTTGCAAATGATGACTATGCTAACAAGTATCAAAAAATGGCTAGATATTTTAGGAAATTATTCTTATGGTATTTTTCTGACACATATGAACGTTTTTACAGGACTTTGGTTAGTAATAGGCAATTTAATTTCTTTTTACTGGCTAAAGTTAGTATTGGTAAGTATGATTACTTGCGTTATTGGCGGTATTTTTGAACTTTCTTATAACTGGGTAAGCCAAAAATACTTATTAACCAAATCTGCTTAATTTATTTATAAGCTACCATTTTTTGTTATGTCTAGAGACTTAGTTATTAATAAAATATCCTGGCGGGTTTCTTTAGAATATGTACTGCTGAGTGCGATCGCTGTCTCTATTTTGCTGAGAATTATTAATTTAGGTAGCCGAGAGTTTTGGTATGATGAGGTTTTATCTTTACTCCTATCTACTGGACAAAAAAGCGCCTATCAAGCACCTGGAAATACACCAGTAGTCTTGGCAGAATATACATCATTGTTGAGTTTACCTGTGGAAGCAGGTTTACGGGATTTATTCTCAACTTTTAATCAGCTAATTCGCAGTCTTTTAGGCGGGGAACCCCATCCGCCGCTATTTTTTGTTAGTCAACATTTCTGGCTGCGTTTGTTTGGTAATAGTGAAGCCGCAATGCGGAGTCTCAACACATTATTTAGCATTGCGGCTATTAGTAGTGCTTACGGTTTGGGTAGAGTTTTTTTAGGACATCGTGCAGGACTGTTGTTAGCAGCATTTCTAGGGGTTAATCCGTTTTATTTATTTCACTCTTTGAATCTGCGGATGTATGCGCCCTTAGTTTTGTGGTCTACTTTAAGTGCATGGGCATTACTAAATCTTACTGATCAACAAGAAACTCAACTTATCGACAGTCGTCGCCGTCAGTTGTTATGGAATGTTTTATTAATTGGTTCAGTAGCAGCCGGTTTGCTCACCTTTTATTTGTTTGCCTATTGGGTAATGACTTTAGGAGTATTGGTACTTTACCTTGACCGCAAGCATTGGTGGCAACATGGCTTACGTTTGGGAAGCGGAGTTTTACTCACTATTCCTTGGGTGCTATGGGGTACTCTCAAGCAACTCCGCAATGCTGACTTAAAACGATTTGGTGCAGTTAAAGAAGTTGGTGCTGCGTGGTTAACCCATTTACAAGATGTAGCTCAAACTTTAGGTACTAACTTACTTTTAGGTGACTGGGTAACGAGCCTATCACCAGTATCAATAACTCTAGCTGGTTGCTTGGTGATTTTATTCGTTTTGCTCTCTAGTATTAGCCTCTGGCAACAAGGCGAGCAAACAAAACTAGGTGTGGCTTTAATATTAGGAATTTTGCCTTTATTTCTAGCCTTGTTAGTAGATATCGTCACTAAGAAATTTACCCTCGGTTTTGGCTGGGGCAGAACTATGATTATTATTCTCCCCGGCTGTTTTTTATTATTAACATTGTGGATAGAAAAGGGACTTGCTAGACAATGGCGTATACCTGTAGCATCTAGTTTATTGCTTATATATCTCACCATTAGTATTGGTGATTTTAGTTTACGGCAACGCTCAGTCTTTCACAAAGTTGCAGATTTAATCTCACAAGAAGTAAATCAGCCGACCTTAATTGCGATGAATTCTAAAGCTTGGGGTCATGTGATGCGTTTAGCTTATTATATTCCTTCCCAATTCCCTGTCATGTTACTAGCAGAAAACCCCGCAAATTTAGCAACTACTTTAGAAAAAGTCTTACAAGATGATGCAGCAAAATATCCTCGTTTGCTTTGGTTAGACAGCAGTGATCCTCTATGGTCGAGTTTAGAAACTACCGCAGAAGTCGAAAGGGAAAGAGAAAATGTTACACAAGTATTATCACCGCAATTCCAACTAACAGCAACTCAAGATTTATCAGGAACAATGGCTCTTGATAAATTTACCATTAGACTTTACAAACGTTCTGCCATCAATTAGACATCTAGCAGCAGCCGTTATTTTGGAAAAAATACAAGCAGTCTATTGAATATCACATAAAAAACTTATGATTGATTCAATAATGTTATAGTATAAATAACAAAAAACATTCTTAAATACCGCTAGCTATTAATAGTATAATCACCCGAAAAAACTTTATTACATATTTTTTGTAACCCCTATGTTTTCAGAGCCTAATTCATTATTGTCAGTACCTACCGGTCCATTACAGATTGCTGCTGCTACCTCTACTGATGTAGATGCAAATTCTCAAGCCATCTTACTTTCTCTAGTGATTCCAACTTACAAAGAACGTGACAATATCGAGAAAATTGTCTATATATTAAGTCTCTTACTTGATGAATCTATCCCTGGAGAGTATGAACTGATTGTGGTAGATGATGATAGTCCAGACCGCACTTGGGAAGTAGCACAATCCTTGATGTCAAAATACCCTCATTTGCGGGTGATGCGACGCCAGCAGGAGAGGGGGTTATCGTCAGCAGTAGTGAGAGGATGGCAGGCCGCAAGGGGTAGCATCCTAGGGGTGATTGATGGCGATTTGCAACATCCACCAGAGGTATTGGGACAATTACTGAAGGCAGTTCAGCAGGGTGCAGATTTGGCAGTAGGTAGCCGTCACGTAGAAGGAGGGGGGGTTAGTAGTTGGAGTGTTGTCCGGCGTTTTTTGTCTCGTGGTGCTCAAGTTTTAGGATTGGTGATTTTACCAGGGGTACTAGGTAGAGTTACTGATCCCATGAGTGGTTATTTTATGGTGCGTCGTCAAGCGATCGCTGGTGCGACACTCAATCCTGTAGGATATAAAATCCTTTTGGAAGTTATTGGCCGCGGTAAGGTGCGGGAAATCGCTGAAGTGGGTTATGTGTTTTGTGAACGCAAAGAAGGCGAAAGTAAGGTGACATGGAAGCAATATGTAGAGTACATACATCACCTGCTGCGGTTGCGCCTCACTACAGGCTTACTGGGCAAATTCCCCATTAGTCGCTTCTTCCGCTTTGGGTTGGTAGGGTTGAGTGGGGTATTTGTGGATATGGCAATGCTTTATCTACTCAGTGATGATTCAACTCTAGCTCTACCCTTGACACGCAGTAAAATCATTGCTGGGGAAATTGCCATTTTTAATAATTTTTTGTGGAATGACGCCTGGACTTTTGCTGATGTCTCGATGAAGCAACAAGAATGGCGTCAACGTCTCAAGCGCTTTTTAAAATTTAATATCATTTGTCTGGCGGGGTTGGTACTGAATGTACTGATATTAAATATAGTATTTAACTTCTTGATTCGTAACCGCTACATTGCTAACCTGATTGCGATCGCTGTGGCAACTGTCTGGAATTTTTCGGTGAACTTGAAACTCAGCTGGCGAGTCACTGAAGTCAAATAGTTTTGTAGTAAGCACTTTAGTGCTTAGGTTATGAAGGAATTATTTTTTATAACTATCTGGCACACCCACAGGCGACAAACCAGCGAGCGCCCGGAGGTTTTGACAACGAATCAACTCGTTAAAATTTAAACCAGTACGGCCTTCAATCTTACCCACAGTCTCAATTGCAGATAACAAATATTCCGCAGCTTCGGCTTCAGAATAACCCCGGCGTTGTGCTACGCGAATGGCTGCTGTATCAGCATTTAACTCTGCTTCTTGGGATTTGTTCGTCCGCCAGATGCGAAATCCCGCGATCGCACTTAATCCCCCAGCGACTGCAACACCTACTGCATCTGCTTGAGTTAATTCTACTAAGCCACCGAACAACCCAGCTAGCACCACGCCTTGATAAATATCGGGTTTAAACCACCTCACCCCTGTTAACCAGTTCACCATCTGCAACATCAATAAATCTCGTTGTGGTTTGGTCAGACGTTGCCACAAATCGAAGTTAATATATATTGGTCGCTCCCGATTCCAAGGTAATGGCAAGGAAGCATCAATTACTCTAGTCTGTTCTGGTTTACTGGTGATTTTAACCGTCATGCGACCAGAAGCAGGCATGACATTTAATAAACGACGAATTTCAGCCTTTGGCTCCATAATTAGCAGGGGGCAGGGAATAGGGAGCAGGGAGAAAGAATTAGGTATATGAATGGCATGAATTAGATAAAACCATCAGAATGCCGTGAGACAATTGTATAATGTGGCGGGATTCTCTGGTATCTATTTACATCTAATTAGTCCAAGTCTGTGGACTTTGCTTGTGTAGTCCAAAACTTGAGAATTTTGCATAGCCCAAGACTAAATTTTTAACTACATGGACGCTTTTGCTCCCATCCCACCTGAATGGACAAATAAAGCAATTCATGCATATGAGTTTTGCTGTCCTAGTTGCAAATCCAGCAGTCTAGAAGCTGAAAAAGTTTGGATTAATCGGCGATCGCCTGTACTTACAGAAGAACATCGCCGCAAATGGCAAGAATTCTATAATTGTCACTGTGGTTCTGTTTGGTGGGCGTGGAGTAGCGATCGTCCCCCGACGGATTTGTTAAAACAGACAGACTCTAACACTCAATAAATTTTTCCTCAAACGAAAAGCCCACCTTAAGGTGGGCTTTTCATTAGTACTTAACTACCGTAACCAGTTTTAGAAACTAAAGGTTGTACGGATAGTACCAACATAGATGGTATCGTTAGCGTCGTTGTGTTCTGGGTTGAAGATTACCAGCAAACCAGGGGTGATCAGAATATTGTCAGATACCTTCATCTTGTAAAGACCTTCCAAGTGATATGAAGTATTTGCCTCACTGGTGATTCCACTACCGCCTGTAACTTTAGGTGGCTGACCAAAAATCACACCCAGGGTGTTACCTTCGCTACCAAGGTCTCTCAAGGCTACATTCGCAGCCCAGTAGAAAATATCCGCATCTCTGCTAGGGCCATTTTCCGAATTAGCATTGGAGTAACCAACCCAACCACCAACCGATAGTTTCTCACTAGGACGGAAGTTAGCTTGAAAACTGTAGTTATTAGATGTGGTAGAAATATTACCAAAAGGTCTGTTTGCTAGAGCACTACCCATGCTACCGAACAAGTTGACACCACCAGCAGCGTTCTGATAAGAGCGGGTGTAGGTGAAACCTAAGTTTAGAGCTTGACTAGGCTTGAAGTCTATTTGCCCGAAGAAGGCATTAGCACCAGCGAATAAGCCATTATCATCGGTGGGGTTACTAGCTCTAGGTGCAAAATAAGCTCCTGTGAAACTGATAGGCCCTTTGGGATTAACTGTGACAGTTAAGCCAGCGCCACCAGGAGAAGCCGAACGATAAATCGGACTGAAACGACCGTAACGAGAAATGGCGCCGGAACCACTACTTCTGAAGTCTGGGTTGAACACGTTAACGTTATTCCAAGACTCGCCCCCAAATGCATCAACCTTAACTCTGATGGCATCACTCAGGTTCATTTCATAGTTGATTTTATCAACTTCAACGTTGTTACCGTTATCACCGTCGAAGCCCAAACGGGTCATGTTTGTACCAGTAACGTTAGGCCGAGCGGTACCGCTACCACCATCAAATTGGGTAATGTTGCGAGCTTGCAAACGAATTTGCAACTTATCGCTTCCTGTAAAGCTACTTTCCAAGCTCAAACGCACTCGGTCAGCGAAAATGGTGTTGTCTGCAATCTCGCCACCACCTGCTCTTGTGTCACCAAAAGCATTAGCAATAGCAAAGATCGCCTCACCTTTTAACTTGGTGGTAGTGGAGAATTGTTGTGCTTCTAGTGTTGCAGTGCGTGCTTCTAAAGCATCCACACGACCACGCAGGGTAGCTAATTCAGCAGAAAATTCTTCTTGTAATCTCTGCAAAGTAGCTAGGTCTTGCTTGGTCACCAAATCAGCAGTAGCCGTGGCAATTAATTCGTTAACTCGGTCTAAACAAGCATTCAACCCTGCGGCAAATTCATAACGAGTCAAGGCACGGTTCCCACGGTAAGTACCGTTGGGATAACCTGCAATACAGCCATAACGCTCAACTAAAGATTGCAAAGCTTGGAATGCCCAATCTGTAGGTTGCACATCCGAAAACTGTGAAACGGATGTCACCTGACCGATGCTGTTAGCTTCTTGTGACAACTGAGCAACTGTTGTTGTTTGTTCTTGCACTTCAGCAGCTACAGCAGCGTTAGCAGCGAAGAATGTAGCTGCAACAATTGGACTTACTTTCAGAAGATTCCAGAATGTTTGCGTCATTGATTTTTATTCTCTCTCTCACACCTATTGTTTGCAATCATTGGGATGAAGCCCCTAGTTTTTTTATGCTCAGGGAATTCACTCAAAAACACACTTGTGATTATACTATTTATCGTAGTAATCGCTGCAAGTCAATCACCACAATTTTTGAGAATTATTTATTGGCTGTTTTATTTGGTGGACATAAAATAATACGGCGTTTGTGACGTAAAAGCGTTCCTTCTTCTTCAAATTGCTGTAGTAGCCGTGTTACAGTCACTCTTGTTGTGTTTAACACTTCTGCCATTTCCTGATGAGTGACATTTAAGTCTATTAATCTACCTTGTTCGACATCACGACCAAATTTCTCACTTAACCATGCCAGAAATTGCCACAAACGTAGGGAAATTGGTTTACGATGTACTATGCTCAGAAGCTCCTCAGCCTGTTGAATGTGGGACAATAAAGCATCAATATCTTGATGCCAAAGGTGAGGAGGTAAAACGCTCACTTCTACGCTTGTTAAGCATTCTATTTGGTATGGTTTAACCTTGGATAAAGGATAGCCGATTACATCACCTGATCCCCAATAGCCCAGAGTGATAAATGTACCGTCTTCACTCCAAGTTAAGGTGCGAACTGCTCCGCGCTCAATGCGCCACAGTACATCATGACGTTGTGGAATTACTTCTCTACGAGTAAATAACCTCTGGGGTAACTGTCCATTGAGAGTAGAGTGATTTAATGTAGTAGAAGAATTTGGGGCATGACTTGTGGAATATATCATGTGTGGGTCTAATAGCGTAGAAATGTTTGCTTAACAGTGGTAGTAAATATACCGTTGATGCACTAAGAGATGGCTTTTATTAGCTATCGACATTAGCTATTTTCATAAGTAACCCCAAGGATAGATATCAGCACAGAACTACTTTGGTATATTTGAGCATATTGGAGCCTCTAAAACTTATAAAATGATGTCAAGAGAGTATTACATTTGTTGTTGTATGGGCTACTAGGTGAGTAATGTTCATAAATAGATATTTGACTTAATGTATTACGAGTAAGGCTCAGATTAAACTGCAAAAGTTTTGACACTACAGGGAATTATTGTCAAAATAGTCTGGGTATATATATTGCTATAGAATTATTTGTGGAAAATCTCTACTGAATTGAGTTTCTTCTCATTGAAGTCAGACCTCTGAATCATGATTTAGTACTCTAATCTCATGCGTGAAATCAAAAATTAGTTGAGAGGTATTTTTAGTCCCAACTGTTAGTATTAAAGATGAATCAGAAGTTATCTTCACTGGCAAAGAAATGCATCAAACGTCTTTGCAGAAAATTCTCTATTCTGGTCTTTAAACTCATCTCTTCTTACTAATCCATAACACTGTATCTATAGATATTGCTTTATGGTTGTTTGCCTTTTTCTAATTTAAACCTCGTTATCTCTGTGAAACTTGAAGACTGAATTACATGGCAAGATTGTAAGATGTCATGCTTTTGGAGTTATAAAAAGCTAGTATTAATGCCCTTATTCATCAACAAGAATACCTTGAAGGCTTCAGATTTCTCAGTTTAATATATTACACTACCTGAACTCCTAAGTTACGCACAAAACATTTTTTAGACTATCTTGTGCAACTTTAATTGCGTAAGGTTAAGACTAGGTAAGCTTTTAGTGAAATGTATGTTGGTTAACTATTTTTTAATCACTCAGTACTATATGTCACCCTGAATTCAGATTTTGCAGGTATGACCAAAAGTTCAATACTTTTTAAACCCTTGCCTGGCATGGCTTGCAGATGTTGTTTGGATCAGGCGATCGCCTCTGCAACACCAAGTATCGATCACTCAAGTTGACATATTGACATGATTCTCAACCCATTCTATAGCAAGCACAAGGCGAGAGTCGGAGGGAAAATGATTCAGATAAATATTTATAATTTCAATTAAATGTGCGATTATAGTTAGGTAGCGTGTTTTCTAGATTTACACATCTATCTCAAGTTAGATAACAGAAAATAAAAATTAGGGAATGGGACTCAGCACCTTAGAACTAAGAACGTTGACCAGTAACAATGTAAGCCACTCGTTGACCGATATTAGTGGCATGATCTGCCATGCGTTCCAGACAACGAATTGCCAAAGCTAGCAGCACAATTGGCTCAACTACACCTGGAACATCTCGTTGGTAGGCTAAAGTCTGATAAACCTGCTCATAGGCATGATCTACAGCATCATCCAGGCGTTTGATACTGCGCCCACCAACTTCATCCAAATCTGCCAAAGCCACCAAGCTCGTGGCTAGCATAGCCTGAGCATGATGTGACATAACGGCAATATCTGGTAAACAATCATGGGGTGGATAGGGAAAAATTTTCACAGCAATTTCAGCTAAATCCTTAGCGTAATCTCCTATCCGCTCTAAATCTCGTACCAGCTGCATAAAAGCACTCAAGCAGCGCAAATCTTGAGCGGTGGGAGCTTGCATGGTCATAATTGCCGTGCAGTCTGACTCTATTTGTTTATAAAAACGATCAATTTTTTTATCTAATCGGGGAATTTCCGCAGCTGCTGTTAAATTGCGGGCAAATAACGCTTGGTGACTCAGCCGGAATGATTGTTCCACCAAAGCGCCCATACGTAATACGTCCCGCTCTAAGCGCCTAATGGCACGTGCTAACTGGGATCTGTCAGGATTGGGACTATAAAGGACAACTTTCACACTTGTAGTCTCAAACGTGAAGATATTTTTTAACTATAATCTTGAGTTGAGGTATTTGCCATAATTTCTGGTAGTTGAACTTGTATCCATGCACCACCAGTCTCTGGGTGATTCATGGCTTTAATTGAACCACCGTGAGCCAGAACAATTTGTCTGACAATCGCCAAACCTAAACCACTACCAATGATTGCCGTTGTGGGACTACTCTCTTCTACAGGGGAACGGTGTCGGGCTTTGTCTCCTCGGTAAAATCGCTCAAAAACGTGTGGTAAATCGGCTTCTGCAAAACCCATACCGGAGTCAATGACGTTGATTTCCAGGAATTGGCAATGAGTATCTTTTGTTGAGATAATTTTAGCCTCGACTTGAACAGTGGTACAGGGGGGACTGTATTTGATGCTGTTATCTAGGAGGTTGAGAAAGACTTGGTAGATGCGAGAACGATCTGCCTTAATCCAGAGACTTTCTGCACCAGAATAATTTAGGGTTAAGTGTAGCCGTTGAGCCAATGGTTCTAAAGTTTCCCATACAGACAAAACTAGCGATCGCACTTCCACGGACTCAGGGTGCAATTGCATAGTTGGGTTGGTTTCCATTTGGGTGAGTTCCAACCAGCTTTGTACCAAGTTAATCAACCGATCAACTTCCTGCATCAGACGAGTAACCCAACGATTTAAAGGTGGTTCTAAGCGGTTTTGTAAAGTTTCTGCAACTAACCGAATTGAAGTTAATGGTGTTCTAAGTTCGTGTGCTAGATCAGAAAAAGAGCGATCGCGTATCTGATTCATATCCAGCAAGGGTTGGCGATTTTCTAAAAACACTCCCACCTGCCCGTCATTTAAAGGGAAACTAGATGCCCGTAAAGCCAGAGACTTTACTTCTAACATTGCTGCCGCATTCTCACAAGAAGGGTGAAACACCCACTCTCTCACCTGCGGTTTCTGAGAATCACGAGTTTGCTCAATTAACCGATCAAGCTCATAAGACCTTACCAGCTCCAGTAACAAGCGCACTTGCCCTGGTTGCCATCTTTCCAAATACAATATTTCCCTCGCCTGGCGATTACACCACAGCAGTTGATTTTCTTCATCCACCTGTAAGTATCCTAGTGGTGCAAAATCTAGCAGTTCTTGGTAAGCCTCTAGAGATTGCTGCAAATCTTGCCGATGTTGCTTCACCATCGCAATTTCTTGGCGCAAGCGAGGCATCAATGGTAGTACCACCTTGGAAGAGTAGGAATTTAAAGGTTTGAGTACCCGCCCCAGGTAACGGTTCAGTTGAATCTGTTGCCAAATCCAAAACCCAACGCCTACCGCTAAACCCAGACAAAATCCCAATAAGAACATTTAAGTCATTAGTTGCTTCGTGACAACTAAAAACTAACAACTATTGCCACTAATTATCCAAATCGGTAGCCAAAACCTCTTACAGTCACAATGTATTCCGGACGACTAGGGTCTTGTTCTAACTTTTCTCGCAACCAACGGATGTGAACATCTACAGTTTTACTATCCCCAACAAAATCCGGGCCCCAAACCTGGTCTAGTAATTGCTCCCGCGACCATACACGGCGAGCATAACTCATGAATAGTTCTAGAAGGCGGAACTCTTTAGGGGACAAACTCACTTCTTGTCCCCGCACCAGCACACGACACTCTTGGGGGTTCAACGTCACATCTTTGTACTTTAAGACTGGTAGTTGGGGCAAGGTGCTTAAACGCTGGCGACGGAGTAGTGCCCGACAACGAGCCACCAACTCACGCATACTAAAAGGCTTCGTTAAATAGTCATCTGCACCCACTTCTAAGCCCAGGACTCGGTCTGTTTCACTGCCTTTGGCACTTAGCATCATAATTGGTACTGGGTTGCCTTGATGACGCAGCAAGCGGCAAATATCCAGTCCATTGATCTGTGGCAGCATCAAATCTAGGATTACTAAATCAAAGGAAAGTTCCCCTGAGTTGGGTTCAAAATTTTTGAGATATTCCACAGCCGATCGCCCATCAGCAGCCGTGACTACCCCATAACCTTCCTCCTCCAATGCCACAACTAGCATTTCTCTAATTAGTTCTTCATCTTCTACTATGAGAACGCGGCTTGTCTGTCCGATGTCCGCTCTGGCAGAAAATTTGGTTGATTCGCTGGTGTACATTGATATCACAAAAGTTTGGGTCTGTGCTGGTATCCAGGCAATGATTGCGTCAACTGTGTCATCTCAGTGCATTTACGCTTCTAGGGTGATGACTTACTTGGCAAAAAGTAGTACCCGACACATTATGCACCACATTATAAATCACTAAAGGTACAAGCTGGTCAAAGCCTCACCAAAATCTTTAGAGTTGTTTCAGATTTAACTCGCACACACTGACCAGCAAAAGCTTCTAGAGAGTTCTCTTTTGATGGACTCTTGGGGTTTAGCTACAGGATAACCCACTATGATTCTAGAGTTGATGGCACGTTAATAAATATTCTCCTAGCACACACCATAGAGATGGGAGATTTTCTATTTACGAGTTTTTAAGTAGCTTTTATAACTTTTAAGTTCAAAAAAACCCTGACGAATACTAATACTCTGTGTATAAAAGAAATATTAAAATTAGTCAACTATAATACAATGAGTGATATTAGTCTGCTGATGGCGAGCGTATTAGCAGCAGGGCAAACATCATTGCCTCAGTTACCTGAGCAGCCTGTAATTCAGACAGAAAGCCCGGTACAGAAGTCTAGCCAGGAACAATTATCTGAAACATTCCCATCTGCTGACATCACACCACCTGAATTCATTCAGCCGGATGAAAGTATCCCCACTATTTCATTAGCTACTAAAGAAAAGTATCAAGTTATACTAGATGAAAGTAGAGTCAAAATGCAGATCAACAGATCCGCAAGTATGAATGATGCTGGAGATATTCAACCTGTCACAGAAATCTCACAGCAGCAGGAAAACACAGAAAACCCAGAATCAGATGACCAAATATCTCAAGTCACTTCAGTGTCACAGCTTGATGATGTGCAACCCTCTGATTGGGCTTTTGGGGCTTTGCAATCTTTAGTTGAACGCTATGGCTGCATTGCGGGATATCCTAATGGGGTCTATCGTGGCAACCGTGCCATCAGTCGTTATGAATTTGCAGCTGGTTTAAACACTTGCCTGGAAAGACTAAATGAATTAATTGCTAATAGTCAAGCTAGCGCTATTAGTAATGATGATTTAATCCAGCTGCAACGTTTGCAAAGTGAGTTTAGCTCAGAGTTACAGCAATTAACCCAGCGAGTGGAGACGTTAGAAAACCGCACCAGTGAAGTAGAAGCAAATCAATTTTCTCCAACTACTAGATTATTTGGGCAAGCCATTTTTAATGTCCAGGGAACCAACAGCCCTGATGTAGACTTATTTCCCAGAGATGGAGTACCTGAACGCAAGGCGCAAACAAATTTAACTTTGACAAATAGTGTGCAACTAACGTTAGCAACTTCCTTTACAGGTAGAGATTTATTACTCACAGGGCTATCGGCAGGAAATTTGGGTTCTAATGCACCATTGGTATTTACCAATATGGGACGTTTGGGCTATGAGTCCAATACAGAAAACAATGTCGTAATCAACGAGCTTTCTTATCGATTTCCCGTTGGGAATAACTTAGGTATTGTCGTCGGTACGGCGGGAGTCAACCCGGTGAACACCTTTCGCGGTATCAACCCCCTAGAGGGTTCTGGTGATGGCGCAATTTCTCTATTTGGTCAGCGTAACCCGATTTTGACGATTGGGAACAGTACTGGTGGTATTGGTTTTGACTGGCAAATTAGCGATCGCATCAGTTTACAAGGAATTTACAGTTCTGAAATTCCCAGTTTTCCAGGTAATAGCAACTTTGGCGGGCTATTTGGTGGCAGAGTGACCACTGGTGCTCAGTTAACTTTAGCGCCCACAAATAACATCGATGTGGGAGTAAATTATCTCTACTCCCGCTCCCCTGATGACTTACTAGGTAATGGTATTGGTGACGCTCAATTGATTTCACCTTTTGCACCAACTTCTGCCTTTAATACCCAAGCTGTTGGTGTCACTGCTGCTTGGCGTATCCACCCAAATGTGCAGTTAGGTGGTTGGGGTGGATGGACACACTCCAAACCCGTAGAACTTGAAGGTAGTGTGGAAACCATCAACTGGATGGTGTTTGCAGCATTTCCTAATTTGTTGCGTCCTGGCAATTTAGGAGGCGTTCTGGTAGGACAACCACCCAAAATTACTTCTAGTACCTTACCCGACGGATTTAATTTTCCCAACTTTTCTGATGGCGGGACACCAGGAGGGCGTCGTGACTCCTCAGTACACGTAGAACTTTTTTATCGTACTCAGGTGACGGAAAATATCGCAATCACACCAGGGTTATTTGTAGTTTTTAATCCCGACCACAACGCCAATAATCAGCCATTGCTTGTAGGGACGATGAGAGCAACCTTGCGGTTTTGATTTTTTACTAGTGTAAATATAATCAACGGGTGTTTTAATCAGAGGCTAATTCCTGGTTAAATTTTGCACACTCTACACACCATAGGTACTAAGAAGGTTCGTAGTTAGCACTTTAGTGCTTAAGAATGAAGGACTAAAATCCTGACTACAAACAACAGCCTGTGGGTGTTTTTTATAAGTAGATAAAGGAAAAGCTTTTTTTATGAAATTGAATGCAGTTATTAGCAACGCTAGTCTCGCAACCCTGATGATAGGTTTAGGTGGCGCTAGAGCCTCAGCGCAAATCACAATTCAAAGTACTGGTACACTCTCAGGTACTATCCAACTCCCCAGCTTTAATCCTAACTTTAATAGGGTAGATACTGTGATTGATACTGACTCCCAAGGTATCTACTCCCGAAACATTGGTTCTAGGAATAATCCTAATTTAGTTCCCGTTTACCAGTCAGAGTATGTCAGGGTACAAACACGGAGTGATGGCAGTCTGAGTTACTCTGTTTACTTTAAAGGCATTCCAGTAGTATCATTTGATGGAGTCTTGACTTCGCCAGTACTGACTGGGGGGGAGTTAGGAACTTATGCTTATCAGGGAAAACTTCCGGGTACTAAATTTGAAGGTATAGTACAAGATGAGTTTGGGTTAGCAAAAGGCTTATACACTGGCATTGTCACTGACCCAAAAACTGGACAGCAGTATCAGGGTACTTTTGAAGTGAGTGGACAAGGGCCACGATACAGCGATCGCAACGGTGGCGATAGTCCCACAGTCTTTGATTTTAAGTCAGATATCCCAGGTTCACCAACAATCAAATCTTTTACAATGAAAGACACGCCATTGGTGAGGTTAACCATCAAAGTACCAGCCAATGCTACTTTGGTGACTCCCAATGAGAATGCGATGACACCTACCCCCGCACCCATTGTCAATAGTGGTAATACACCACCCGCACCTGTTGTTGGGAATAATAGCACACCCACTCTCGCACCTGTTGTTGGGAATAATAGCACACCCACTCCCGCACCCATCGCTGATGCTGATAGTGTAATTTCTTCCTTACCATCCACAGCTAATAAAGGTGAATCTAATTCCTTGGTGCTCTCTACTCAACCTAATATTGAGTTCAGCAGTGGTAAGGTTAATTTTGTCATAGAACCTGCACTGATATCCACAGCTATTTGCTCACAGGATGCTGCCAATTGTCCTCACAAACCTACTGTATCCAAACAAGTAATTGGCCCTCGTAGTCGAGTGTTATTACGTTAACAACAGCGATCAAAATTTTTAGACCTCCGACTAATCAAAAAAGCCGGGGGTCTTGAGTTTCTTACTGTTCATAAATGATTTAGGACTGCTATTGATACGAAATTATACTGAAATTGGGCATTCTTTGTTGTTACTGCTCCAACTTCCTTGATATTACAGGTTTCTATTTGATAATTTTCTAGCTATACTGAATACTAATTATAGTAATGCTATTTAATTTTTGTAAAAATCCTCTATACCTCTACTTCCTTAATTTGAGGAAATGTGTTTCTGATTCATGAGAAACTATACTGATTTTTTGTCAGTCAATCATTGAGATTAACTCCATACAGCACAGCCACATTAAGATATATTGCGAGTAAGCGCCAATGAAAGAAGAATTGATTGAATTGATCGCCACAGTTTTACAGGTTTTACGAATTAATATGAATTGGATGACCTGGAATTTATTTTTAGCTTTTATACCTTTAGCGTTAAGTGTGTGGCTATTTCGTAGTCGGAGCGGGCGCTCTTGGGTTTGGTGGCTGGGATTCCTCGTTTTCTACGCTTTTTTACCAAATGCACCATATCTATTAACTGATGTCATTCATCTCATAGATGATATCCGCACAATTCAATCAGTATGGATTATTACCTTAGTGCTGATTCCGGTGTATCTACTAGTGATTGTGGCAGGATTTGAAGCTTATGTCATATCTTTAATCAACTTAGGTCACTACCTACACCGGATTGGTAAGAGCCAATGGATTTTGCGAGTGGAGTTGATCACTCATGCTTTGTGTGCGATCGGAGTTTATTGGGGAAGATTCCTGCGTTTCAACAGTTGGGATTTTATTACTCAACCAGATGCGCTTTTAACCAGAGGCGTGGAAGAACTTCTTGGTAAACAGCCATTGGTCATTATTGCTATCACCTTTGTGGTGCTTTTAGGTTTACATTTACTGATGAAACGAGTAACTTTAGGTTTTTTGAGCCAACCACAAAATTCAATGGCTATCCATTCACGATCAGCAAATCGTAACACTCCCAAGCCTGGATAAATATAGAAATACTGGCGATTACACTTAAGGTAACTGACGTTTAGCAGCTACAAAATATACACTGTTTTTTCAATCCCCCTGTGTCTCCATCTAAAGAAGGTAGCACATAGGGGGTAATTTTTTATCCGAAGAAAGATGCGGGAAGATGATTGATGAGATGAAATGAATCTATATTATGCCGGAGTTTAATTATATGGCAATACTATCTATTGATGAACTCAAAACTTTAGTAGAAAATCCTCAAATACCATGTGTTTCTTTATATATGCCTATGCAAAAAGCTGGGCCGGAAATTCGACAAAACCCAATTCGCTTTAAAAATTTAATTCGTGAAGCTGAACAACGCTTAGAGGATATAGGGATACGCCACACGGAAGCTGTAGATTTTCTCCAATCAGCAAAGGAACTGGATACAAATGATTTTTGGGAACATCAAGACCACGGTTTAGTAATTTTTATTTCTCCTCAACTATTTCGCTATTATTGTTTACCAATGGAGTTTCCAGAATTAGTAGTTGTGAGTAATCAATTTCATCTCAAGCCGTTATTGCAACTGATCCAAAATGATGGACAATTCTATGTCTTGGGTATTAGCCAAAAGGATGTGAAGTTTTTTGAGGGGACGCGCTACAGCCTCAATGAGGTAGAAGTAGAAAATATGCCTAAAAGTGTAGAAGAGGTAATTCTAGAAGACGATATTCAAAAAGGTGTACAGCATAGAATTGCTATATCCAGAGGAGGAACTGCAAATCCATTTCAACAGCCGGGTGAGTTTCATGGACAGGGAAGTCCTGATCGAGATAGACGTCAAGAAAATATTTTGCAATTTTGTTACGCCGTTGATGGAGCGTTGCATGAGAAATTACGGGAGCAAACAGCACCTTTGGTATTAGCAGGAGTTGAGTATCTGTTTCCTATTTACCAAGAAGCAAATACTTATGCTCATTTGATAAATGAAGGCATTACTGGCAATCCTGAAATTATCAAGCCGGAAGAGTTGCAAGAGCAGGCTTGGCAAATTGTACAACCGCTATTTCAGCAGTCAGAACAAGCAGCGATCGCACTTTATCAGCAACTAGCTGGTGAGGATACTGGCAAAGCTGTTTGTGATCTCAAAGAGATAATTCAGGCTGCTTATTATCAAAGAATTGATACTTTGTTTGTTCCTGTAGGACAACAAGTTTGGGGTAAGTTTAATCCCGATACCATGACTGTAAATTTACATTCGGAACCAGAACCAGATGATCAAGATATGCTAGATTTTGCCGCTATTCATACGCTGTTAAATGGTGGAACAGTCTATACTGTTAATCCAGAACAAATACCAAATGGAGCATTAGCGGCAGCAATTTTGCGATATTGATGATTTCTGTGATTTGGAGTACGTAGTTAGTATTTTAGAGATCAGAAAATCAGGATTTTATTCCTTAGTATGAATGGTTTTGCCAAGTTGATGGCGAGCTGTTGCTAAAATCAGGCGTTGTTCAGCACGGGCGATCGCTTGATATGTCCGTGTAACCGCTTCTGGTTCTACAGAAATTGAAGTAATTCCCCATTGCACCAAGCGGTCAATAATTTCTGGATAGAGTGCTGGTGCTTGACCGCAGATGGAACAAGGAATTCCCTCTGCTTGAGACATTTGAATGAGTTGAGCGATCGCACCCATGACCGCCGGGTGCAGTTCATTAAATACTTTTGCTAGTTGTCTTTGCTCTCGATCTACTCCTAGTAAAAGTTGAGTGAGATCATTTGTGCCAATGGAAATTCCCTGTACACCAGCTTTGACGTATTCTGGTAGTAAAAATAGCACGCTGGGCACTTCTGCCATCATCCAAAGTTGGAACTGCGGTACTTGGGTTAACCCTACTTGCTCTACTTTGTGTCGGCACAGGGTAAATTCTTCTACACTGCGAACAAAAGGCAATAATAAATTGATATTGCTGTAGCCTGCTTGTTGTACAGCTGCTAAAGCAGAGAGTTCCAAGGCAAATACTGCTGGATTCATTAAATAGTTGAAGACGCCACGCTCACCCAATGCGGACTGTGATGAAAATTGTAGATGATTTGTAGAAGACGGTAACTCTGGCGATCGCCAATCCAAAGAGCGATAAAAAACTGGTCGTGGTGCAAAGGCCCGGGCAAATTGCATAATTTTCCCTGACCAACGCTCTAACAATTCTGCCTGACGTCCATCACTGAGCCAACTACTAGGGTGTTTTCCCTCCAATAGAGTTAGCACCATCAATTCTGAGCGTAACAATCCTACCCCATCTACCGGCAAGTTTTGCACTTGCTCAATTAACCCAGATTGGCTGAGGTTGACTAACAGCCGGGTAGCAATCATTGGTTGTGCAGGAATGGGGTGGGCGGAATGTATTGGTATATTCTCCCCTTCTCCCTTTCTCCTCCTCTCCCCTTCTGCTTCCATATCTCCCCTAATGCGATAAACTTCTCCCCGATCGCCATCTAGCAGTAGTCGTTCACCGATTTGAATTAGATTTGTGACATCTGTAGCACTTACCACTGCGGGGATACCCAATTCTCTAGCTAGAATTGCCGCATGGCTAGTTAAGCCTCCTTGTTCTGTGATAATACCAATAACGCGTTGTAAATAGGGCAACCATTCCGGTGCGATCGCCTCCGCTACCAAAATCACTTCCCAAGGAATTTGTTCTGGCTGGTGTTGAGAATTAGTAATCACATAAGCTTCGGCTGTGACCTGTCCCCTGGCTGCTCCTATTCCCTTGATAATTTGTGTATGGGGAATTGCCAACTGGGGGGTGCTAACTTGGGTGAGCGTCAGCTTTGGGGTTGGGGTTTCCTGAGAGATAGTCCACTCGATGGTAAAATTTTTACCTAGTTCACTCACAAGCTGATTCCCCAAAACAATTACTTGTCGCAGGTATTCTTCTTGTAAAGCGTACTGTTTTTGTTGGCTTTCCTCAAGTAGGTAGGCAAACAAACAAGTTTGATCTAATGTCAGCACCGACCCAGACACAGGCTGGGAATACCCTACAGGTGTTGGCTGATCAACACGATAAGCTACAAGTTTATTACCCAGTTGTTGCTCTACTACTTCCCCAGTTTCTCGTTGGAGATAGTAAACATCTGGTAAAACTTCACCGTTAGCGATCGCAATTCCTAATCCGCAAGTGGCTTCAATTTCCCAACTAGAAGAGTTGGCATGTAATCGCCCACTAGCGATCGCATTGTAAACAGGTTGCACCAAAACTGCTAAGTTAATTTGTTGCAGATTAATGCCAGTTCGTTGCCAGTATAGTAAACTTCTGGCACGAAATAGCTGACTCCAAGTGCGCTTTAAACCCAGAGCGATCGCCTCTTCATTAGGAGAGCAAAACACCGACTCTAGCAACCCAGAAATATTTCCCACTCGCTGCTTCGCAGTTGGTACTGACAGAGTTGGGCGCAAAATCAAGCAGCCTGTTTCCCATCCTCTAGTTGCTTGGAAAATGCTGTTCACCCACTGGGGCGGTACATTCGCAGTGATAATTTCTTGACGCAAACGACCAGCCACCTGCTGGAGTTGACGCCAATTATTGACATCCAGGTGTAGCGAAGAATGGGGTAAATCAGCAGCCAATGACTCTGAACTGTTGAGAGTTTCTAAAAATTCTCGTAAAATATCGGCACCAACTACAAAACCGGGCACCACTGGATAGCCGCGCCCCATGATTCTGCTCAAGTAAAACGCTTTGTCACCGACTTTGGCGCGATCTTGCAGTTTAATTTCGTCAAGCCAGTAGAGTTTGTCCACTCAATTTTTTGTTGTCATTTGTCAGTTGATCCGGGCATGGTATTGAAATCCACAGTAGTTAAAGATGTTATCCCCTGGTAAGTAGTTCAGAAGCGATTAACTGACTACTTAACAAGATGATTACTCAAAATTTATGTTTAATCGTGCCAGCCCAGTACAACAAGGCAAAAGTCTACAATCCACTCGGTGTTCAGACGCGAGTGCCTTTGTACTCACCGCACATCAGGGTGGCTACCCTAGGTCTATTTCAAAACTCAGCTATGGAGCTTAATATTTTTACTAACTTTCAATGAAGTATTGTACCAATTAAGATAAGATATAGCACTGTTTATACATATCCCAGCATTGTTAACCACTTACTACTTTTCGCCTCATGATTGGCTCAACATTATTTTTAGGCTATGCATTGCATTGCTTATTGGGTCTATTATCGGCTTAGAACGCCAACTAAGGAACAAACCAGCAGGTTTAAGAACTCATATGCTGGTTAGCCTTGGTTCTGCCTTGTTTACTATGATGCCTCTGCAAACTCAAGAGTTACAACCCAATGTTGATGCTATCAGTCGCGTCATCCAAGGTATTGCGACTGGTGTGGGTTTTCTGGGTGCTGGAGAAATTGTCCAGCAATCTTCTCGACAATCATCAGAACTAGAAATTCACGGACTAACTTCAGCTGCGGCTATTTGGGTTGCGGGTGCTTTGGGAATTGCTGCCGGGTGTGGCTTATGGCAGTTAGGATTAATTGGTGCTGTGTTAACTTTTTTAGTTCTCAATGTTTTTAAAAGATTAGAAAATCGCCGTTAAGCAAGATTCTCATAGGTGATAACTGAGTACTTCTCACTTTAGCAGACAGATGCGATCGCTTACTCTAATTCTTCAGTGTTAACTCTCTTTTCTGCTAACTCCACCGCCTCAAACTTTACCTTATTGTACAAATCCTCTAGAGAAATTTCAAAAGGCACTGTGACAAGAGAGACTTTCTCATCTTCTTTGTCATATTCACGCAACACCCATTGCTTTTTACCGGTTTTAGAAAATTGATCTATACGAATGCGGTTTTGGTCAATTAAAAGATATTCTTGAAAGGTAGGAATTGTCCGGTAAACTTCAAATTTATCTTCGCAGTCATACCCTGTGGTTGATTTTGATAAGACCTCAATAATGACTTGTGGATTCAGAATTATATCTTTGCGGTTGTTAAAAAACTCTGGTTCACCCACCAGAATCATTACATCTGGATATGTGTAGATACGCTTTTGGGGTATCCACAGTCGGACATCACCCATGTAAACTCTATATTTTTGCTTCTTGAAGGCAAAATTTAACTCAGAACTTAAATTCAGAGATATTTGATTGTGATTTACTGTTCCACCTGCCGTAGGAATGATTTTTCCGTCAATATATTCACTTTTGTAGTCAGCAGCCTCTTCTAGTTTCAGGTATTCTTCTGGGGTGTAGTATCGCTGTTGTGTTACTTGCATAGTTTTGTGACCAATGTCTATTAATAGTGTAACCTAGTCAAATTATCCTCTTACACATCAACCCACACAATACATTTTTAAAATTATGAATTATGAATTATCCCCACAATCTCCTTCCAGATTTGCCATTTAATCTTTCATGAGTATCTGTTAATAAAGATGGAATATCTAACTCTTCAGGGCATCGAGGTAAACAATCACCGCATTCTGTGCAACGGTTAGCTTTCATTCCCGGAAACCAATGACCTGCATTTTCAAACATTGCATAACGATATTTACCATAATCCGTCATCTCGTAAGCTATTGCTAAATTACGTAATCGCAATACTTCGGGAATATTGATATTTTCTGGACAGGGTAAACAAGCATAACATTGGCTACACTTGTCAGTTTTTAAAGCAATGTTTTGCTGATTTTCTAATCGTTCAAATGCAGAAATTTCTGCTGGAATCAGTTCACCATCACTATCAGCAACCTGCAAAGGCGCGATTAATTCGTCTGGGTTGGCTGGGCCGACACTCAGGGTAGTAATGCGGCGATCGCTAAGTAAAAATCTATAATTCAGATCTAAAGGTGAAAACGGCTGACACAAGTCTTGGAGTTTTGGTGGTGGCGTATACAATTTTCCTCCCTTATCGGCGGGAGAAATGATCAAAACGCCCATGTCTCTCTCTGATGCTAACTGAATCGCAGGTGCATGACCTTGGAAAAAATAGTAATAATGCAGATTGACAAATGCAAATAAATCTGTGTTTATTGCTGCTTGAATGAGTTCTAATGATCCGTGGCTGGAAAAACCCACATGTCGCACTCGACCATCGCTAACAGCTGCTTGCACAGCCTGCATACAACCAGTTTGTAGCAATTCCAGATGTTCCCAGGTGTTCAAGCCATGAATCCCCAGGCAATCTAGATAATCCAGTTGTAATCTTTCTAGTGATTCATTGATGTACTGATGCATGGTGTCAGCATCAGCAGTGGGTGGAATTTTGGTGGTGATATGTAGTTGAGAACGGGGAACTGATAATCCAACTTTGAGCGCCTCTCCCAAATACTCTTCACTTCTGCCGTAACCTCTAGCTGTTTCTATGTGATTAATGCCGAGTTCCAAAGCTTTCTCAATGGTTTGCCTGGCATTTTCACCATCGGCTAGGTAACGCATCGTGCCCAAAGAAAAGACAGAGAGGTGTAAATTAGTTTTTCCAAAGCGTCGGTATTGCATCACTTGAGTACATCACTTGAGTTCTGAGTGCTGAGTGGAGCCGGAGATACTCCGCCTCCGGTCTGAGTCCTGAGTAAACAATGAAGAATGGTGAATCAAGAAATAATTTTTTACTCTTGATTTTTTCTCAGTACCCAGCACTCACTACTCATAACTTGATCTAGCTTTCGCCATTACCGAAGCGCTTAATTAAATCTTCGGGGCGGAGATTAGAGATAAATTCGCGGAATGCTTGTTGTTCAGCTTCATCAGCGTCACGATCAACAGGAATTGAGGCATCAGCAACCACTTCTTCCATCACCCAGATGGGAGCATTGGTACGAAGGGCAACAGCGATCGCATCGCTAGGACGCGCGTCAATTTCTTTTTTCACCTCGCCTTGCTGGATAATCAACGCTGCATAAAATGTATCCTTTTGCAAGGAATGAATAATCACTCGCTCTAAGGTCAAGTTCCACGTCTCTAAAAGATTTACAATCAGGTCATGGGTTAAGGGTCGCGGAGGCTTTTGATTCTCCAGTGGTCCCGCAATAGCCCTAGCCTGTTCCTGACCGATATAAATTGGCAAAGCACGGCGATCGGAAGCATCTTTCAAGAGTACAATCGGGCTGCGGGTTATGGCATCTAATGCTATGCCAGCGACTTTCATTTCAATCATTGGCGAAGCCTCTACAATCCTTGATTTACTTGGGCAGTAAGTAACAAATAACACCCCTTTTGGGCTAAATTATTGGTGGGAGGAATTAACATAGGCATTTGTTCTCTATAATTGCTTCTATTAAACCCCGAACTTGATGTGAACACCAGAGTAAGTCAAATCGGTTCACTTAGACAATATCCTTCTTAACCAAGTATGCCTTGTGAATGATGTTAATGTGTTGATATTCATATACTAAATTCAGTTAGAAATTATACGCAATTTCTTCTCAATTATTGTGTTAATTACCAGTTATTTTTCAGCAAAAATAGACAATAAATAGAGTTAGTTTGGCAAAAAAGCTGTGTTTACAGGATTAATTCAGGCATTAGGAACAATGAAATCTCTAGGGGGGGATTCTTGGCAAATTACTTGCGTCAGTCAGTCGTCTGAAATTGTCATGCAAGATCTAGCTTACGGCGACAGTGTAGCAGTTGATGGTGTTTGTCTGACAGTGGAAGCAGTTTTAAAAGATGGCTTTATCGCTACTGCATCTCCAGAAACGCTGCGGCGTACTACTTTAGGGGGTGAACAATCGCATCAAAAATATGCTAGCCCTGAGCATAGCCGAAGGGTCAACCTGGAAACGTCTTTACGAGTGGGGGGCAAAGTCGGCGGTCATTTTGTCATGGGACATGTGGACGGCATAGGCCGAATGCTAACCGCAGAACAAACGGCTAGCTCTTGGGAAATGACGTTTACAGCACCTGAGGCGATCGCACAGTACATTGTTCCCAAAGGTAGTATAGCCGTAAATGGCATCAGCCTCACAGTGGCTTCTTATGAGCCAGAACTCTCCCAGTTTAAAGTAGCGGTCATTCCCTTGACTTATGCCGAGACTAATCTCCATTATTTGACCTCTGGCGATGTAGTGAATCTTGAAGGAGATATTCTCGGCAAATATGTAGAAAAATTTCTCTATCCTGGCAATCAACATGCCAAAGCTGCTGATGAGATTACACCCACATTCTTAGCAGAACATGGGTATCTTTAGGGCATAGAGAATAGGGCATGGGGCATGGAGAAGATATTACTCCGCCTGCTCCCTGCTCTACCTCAGTCCCTAGCTCCCTGGTTGTTGATTAACCTGGGCTGTCCGTAAGGCTTGAATCAACTGGTTGAGGGCGGTTTGTAATTCCACACCTGGGTCAGTTGCTACCCAGCCTTCTGGTGTGAGATGGCGGACTTCAAAGTGTAGGTGAGGGCCTGTAGAATTGCCTGTACTGCCTACTCTACCAATGACAGTTCCTGGTTCTACCTGTTGACCGGGTTGAACGAAGACTTCTGACATGTGAGCGTAGAGAGTTTGTTGAGCAGAACCGTGGTTAATGATCACGGCTAAACCATAGCCACCTTGCCAGTCAGCAGTTTGTACTTGACCCTTAGCAGCTGCCAAAATGGGTGTACCTGTGGGGGCACCCAAGTCTGTACCAGCGTGAAAACGGCGATCGCCTGTGATGGGGTGAATCCGCCAGCCGAACAGAGAAGTAATCGGTGAGGGGACGGTAAGGGGGTAGATCATACCCGTTCCCCGATAGGCAATGGTTCCAGTGTAGGGGATTTGTGGTAATGCTGCTGCTAGCGGAAAGTCGTAAGACTCAGTGCTGGGGCGGGGTGCAATGTTACCTTCTGCCATCGGCGCCGGCAAAGCACCACCACTCGGTGCTATGGGAGTAGCACTAACTTTTGTGGCAGAAAAATCACTGGGGTTAGGGATAAACCGACTAGGGCTAGATACCCTGTTGCTGGGACTACTGGAAGCCACCCTAGTCCCGCGCCAGCCGCTATTACTTACGGGTACTACGGGGCGACGAATTGGTGTGACACTCGCCACCTGAGTATTTTGACTTCTCCTGAGCCAACTGGGTGCTGGTTTGGCGTCAGCACTGGAGGCGGGAGTTTTGGCGCATAGTGCTCCAGCCTGTCCTGTGGGCAAAGTCGCTTGACAACCACTAGAGCGCTCCGTAATGATTACAGAGTTTGGCGCTTGATAGCCACTTGCGGCATTAGGGTTGTAATTTGTGGGGTCAATGTAGGCGTTATTGTAATCCTTGGTTTTCCCACCCGTTGCACTGACACCACTATTGGAGTTAGTTGCTGGACGCGCTACCTCTGGCAGTTTTTCTGGTAGAGTGCGAGGCGAAATCGGCTTGGCTACCTCTTGTTTGGGCTTTTCTTCTGTGAGATTGCTAGGAGCTATTGGTGCAGTTTCTACCTGGGGTTTTGATAGCCTAACTGGCTCTGGTGTCGATGCACTTTTGCTGTTGAGTCTTTTTCTCAGCCTGGTCTGCCGTTCAGAAAATTCTGGCTGAGGTTGAGCTAGTTGTGGTGCAGCAGTATTTTGTTTAACTGGATTTGTCGCTGCTGTGGGCTGGGAATTTTCAATAGTAGGAACGATGTTGTCTATAGATGTTTCCGTTTGGGCAAACACGAAGCCACCGCTCAACAGACTAAAGCTACTGAGCCAACAGAGGCTCTGTGCGGGTAGTGTGGAAGCAAAGCGTTTTGTACTTTGATTTTGTAAACCGTTATGGGCAGATTTATTGGGCTGCGTCATTTTTTCTCTCAGTTGTGTGTGCTTGGCTAAAGAGATGATGCTAGTGGTTTGTCGTGCCCAAAGAGCGAAATTGTGAACAAACCTAAAAAAAGTTAAACAGAATATTTACGGTATCCCAAACTGATTGTACCGGGTTCAACATAAATTTCTGATGTTTTTAACTTGTTTGTATCATAAAAATCCATAGATACACGTAGGTTTCCCTGAGAAGTGACTCCTATGATTGTGCCTGAGAGATTATTAACGTATACTTTATCACCTATATTCGTAAGTAATTCTAAATAGCGAGATAAGAGTATGCTTATTCCTTCTTGACTAAGACACTCCATACCGGATTCTATTCCCAGTAAAACCGTCGAGGTTAGCATTTCCAGACAAGATATGGGTCGGGAATTTTGGTTAGCTTGCCAAGATTCGAGATTAATTCCGGTCTCTGGCACTGAGTTTGCCCAGTTAATCCCCACGCCAATTATTGCTTGGGTAATTTGTCCTGCTTGGATTTTGGTTTCAGTTAAAATGCCACCTAGCTTGCAACCATCTAAGACTAAATCATTAGGCCATTTAATGCCGACACCGACGCCACATTTTTGCAATTGTGCCGCAATTCCCCAAGCGCCAGCCAAAGTTAGCTGGTAAGCATCAGTAGCGGCTAATTGGGGAGAAATAGCCATGGAAAGATATAGTCCGCCAGTAGTAGAAAGCCATTGGCGTCCCCATTGCCCTCTGCCCGCAGTTTGTTGTGTAGCAATGACTACAACCTTTGATTTAGACCCTTGCTCAAGTAAGTTCCACAGGGTTTGATTAGTGGAGTCAACAGTGTCAAAAATGTGTAGAGAAAATGGTAAATATGTATACTTCCATCCTGCTTTCAGGGCTGCTTCTAAAAGTTGCTGATCAAATCCCACGCAATTATTCCAAATCCCGTTGTTCACTTTAGCTAGTTAACTGCTGAATCAACAGTCAAAATTTACAATACAGACTTTTCTAGCTTCTTAAACAACAGGCGACAACCGTAAGCAGCAGTCTGAGAAATCACTAAGTTATTTGAATTTTAAATTTTGAATTCTGAATTCCGCTTTGCGGTACTAGTCATTTTGCACTCTTAAAAAAGCAAAGGGCAACGCTTATATCCAGTATATCCAGGCATCGCGGATTTTAGATTTGCGATTTATCCCAAATCTACAATCTAAAATCCCCAATCGATTTACCGATTCACTGCCGCAGCTTCCCGCGCCGCAGCTGCCTGATCTGGATGGATACCCAAACGGGTGAGATTAATTCGACCTTTGTTGTCAATTTCCCGGACTTTGACAATCACTTCATCGCCAACTGCGACTTCATCTTCAACTTTGCCGACGCGGTAGTCAGCTAGTTGGGAAATGTGAATCATGCCTTCTTTACCAGGTAGGAACTCCACAAATGCCCCAATGGGGATAATCCGGGTTACACGTCCGACATAGACATCCCCTTCATGCAACTTGCGGGTCATGCCTTGGATAATGCTACGCGCTCTTTTCGCCTTACTTTCATCCACAGCCGAGATGGTTACAGTGCCATCATCTTCGATGTCAATTTTGGCACCAGTTTCTTCCGTGATGCCCTTAATTGTCTTACCTCCAGGCCCAATCACCAGACCAATCATGTCTGGATCAATCTTGATTGTCAGCAGACGGGGGGCATAAGGTGAAGTTTCTGTGCGCGGTTGCTCAATACAAGCGAGCATTTTTTCCAGGATGTGCAAGCGGGCTGATTTCGCTTGGTGGACAGCTTGGGCGATTACATCCAAAGATAGACCGGAGATTTTCATGTCCATCTGCAAGGCAGTAATCCCTGTATCAGTGCCAGCAACCTTGAAGTCCATGTCGCCTAAAAAGTCCTCAATCCCTTGGATGTCAGTGAGAACACGTACTTCTTCTCCTTCTTTAATCAGACCCATTGCAGCACCGCTCACAGGTTTGAGAATAGGTACGCCGGCATCCATCAAGGCGAGGGTGGAACCACACACGGAACCCATTGACGTGGAACCGTTAGAAGAAAGTACTTCTGAGACAACGCGAATCACGTAGGGGAATTGTTCTTTTGATGGTAGCACAGGTAACAAAGAACGCTCTGCCAAAGCACCGTGACCAATTTCTCTCCTACCTGGGGCACGCAAAGGTTTGGTTTCTCCCACGGAGAAAGGTGGGAAATTGTAATGATGCAGATAGCGTTTGGACTGGTCTGTCTGCAAATCATCGTTGAGGTTTTGAGCATCTCCTGGTGTACCGAGAGTACAAGCGGATAGCACTTGGGTAAGTCCTCGGTTAAATAAACCGCTACCGTGGACTCGCTGCGGTAAAACGCTAACTCGACAAGAAACAGGACGGACTTCATCGAGTTTGCGACCATCAACGCGGACGTTATCCTCGATAATTTGACGGCGCATGAAGTGTTTAGTAATGTCCTTGAAAGTATTACCAAGTGCCTTACTGTTGGCGGTGGCGGCGACTCGAATCGGGTCTTCTTCCGGTAATTCGCCAATTGCAGTGGCAATAGTATCTTTGACGACATCCAAAGCTGCATCACGCTCAGGCTTGGTGAACTCAAATTGCGCCAAAATTTTCTTAATCTCGTCGCTAGTGCGATCGCGGATAAAGTTTTCTAGCGTTAAGTCTACCTCTGGAGGGGTGGCGTGGATGATTTCTAGCCCCAATTCGGCTACCAAGTCCTGTTGTGCCTTGATTAAATCTCGCACTGCTTCATAGCCGAAATCAATCGCCTCGATGATATCTCGCTCTGGCAACTGATTGGCTCCAGCTTCCACCATAATCACGCCATCTGGTGAACCTGCAACTACCAGATCCAAATCTCCAGCTTCAATTTCTGCATAGGTGGGGTTAATAATGAAATCATCTCCCACTAACCCAACTCGCACTGCTGCCATTGGCCCATTAAATGGGATCTGGGCAATCAGGGTAGCAATCGATGCACCTGTAACTGCTAACACATCGGGTGGTACTTGCTCATCCATTGACAATGTCAATGCTACAATTTGCAAGTCATCCCGCAACCATGAAGGGAACAAAGGACGCAGGGGACGGTCTATCAGACGGCTGGTAAGAATTGTTTTTTCTGGTGGACGACCTTCACGCCGCATGATCCCACCGGGAATCCTACCTGCGGCATACAATCTTTCTTCGTAATCTACTGTCAGGGGCAGAAAATCAATGCCTTCTCGGCCTTGCGATCGCGTAGCCGTCACTAAAACAGATGTGTCCCCTGATTGTATCAAAACTGACCCACCAGCTTGGGGAGCCAGTAGACCAACCTTCAGTCGAATATCCCGTCCATCGAAGGATATTGACTTATCAACTTCTGCCATTCAGTTTTTTTTCCTTCTCTTTCGCTATTCTCTCTCTGTGGCAATCCTAACATTTATGCACTATGGCTGACTTCAGTTACATACAAAGATAAACAACTTGGTCAACAATAAAGTGTGATACATCGGTGACAGTAAACCTAATTACCTGACACACCGAAAACCTCGGATGCTATTTTAGCCTGCGGTGTAACACATCCTTGTATTTTATAAGCAAGTTGAAGCACGCAGGAGACAGGGTTTGAATCCCCGTCTGAACTAGAGCCACCAAATGACAATCTTTTCACTTTTGCAAAACAGCAGTCATTTTACCACCTTTGTTCAACTTCAATTGCTGTCCTCTCCACTCAATTGTGCTACTCACAAAACCCAGACACCAAATCGCAAAGCTAATTAAATCTCGCCCAGGGATGATCCACAAAAACTTTTTCACGGTTGGATCATGCAGAATTTTTACCCCTACAACCCAACCCATCAGTAACCGCATTAACCAAGTAACCGCTAACACAATCCAGCCAAATATTGACCCTCTGGTGGCAAGCAATAATAGTAAACTAGTGACAGTTCCATAGCCAAAGAGCAATCCGAGATAGCCCCAAGGTTGGGAAACACGAATACAGCGTGCCCAACGGATTTGTCTGTGGATGGCATTAGCTAAAGTGCTGCGATCTAAAACATGGTCAACTATATAATTAGACAGCACAACTTTGTAACCTGCTTGCGCTGGTAAATGACCTAGTTGGAAGTCGTCAGCTAAATAATCAGCGATCGCCCCAAATCCCCCAATCGCTTCTAATATTTGTTTACGAATGACAATCGTGGAACCGAAAGCAAATTTTATTCCTGCACTGTGATTACTGACTAACACCCCTGCATGGAAATCGGTAGCAGTCCCCACTGCTTCTAAGGTTGTTACCCACCCCTGTACTAAGGAACGATATAAACAGGTGACAACGCCTACACTCTCGGCTTGCAAAGGCTGAATCACTCGCCGTAAATAATCTTTGCCAACGCGGATATCACTATCAGCTATTAATAAAATTTCATATTTAGCCGCAGTCACGGCATTGGCTAAATTACTCACTTTTAAGTTTGTACCGATGACGTGATCGCTGACCACCAACTGCACATCCACATCTGGGAACTGCTGGATGATTTTTTGAATAACTTCTATAACAGGGTCATGGCGATCGCGCACAGCAAAGATAATCTGATACTGTGGATAATCTTGCTGACAAAATGAAGCGAGGTTAATTTCTGTATCACGATCTAGCCCGCAAATTGGCTTGAGGACGCTAATAGGCGGATGGAACTCAAAATTGATCGATTGGGGATAACGAACAAAAGCGATCGCAGCATAAATTCCGTAGCAGTAAAACAGGATAGCTGCCGCACAAAGAATTAACAGCACTAGCTCAATCATTTGCATTGGCAGAAATTAAAAGAAAGTAGATACTAGCGCTAGTATTTAGCATATCGCAAAGCAGATATAGCAATCCTGAATCTTTCGTAAAAAATTTATTGCCTGTTACCTATTCCATAAGAAAGTTAACAAACCAATAGAAGATATCTCTACCCTTTTAGGTAGTTTATAGAGTCCTTTGACCAAAAGTATTAAGCACGATGACAGATTACCATAAGATAGTGTATTACTTCGTTAACATGTCGCTATAACCTGGATATTTTTTCAATTTTAAATCTGCAACAATAGACAACAAATGACTTTAAAATTATCTATGTAAGACCCCCTAATAGAGCGAATTGAATAACTTAGGCATTAGTCATCATGAATCTGATTTATTTTCTTTTACGTTCATCTTGGGGGATGGTAGCGATCGCTATCTTCACAGGATTCTTGAGTGGTGGTAGCAGTGCAGGACTAATCGCCCTGATCAGCACGGCTGCTAATGGTAGCAGTACTTCATCCCTAGCATCCATAGGGTGGGGATTTCTTGGACTAGTAATTGTAGTATTAATCACTAGTATTATTTCGCAAGTAATGCTTATTCGCCTCTCGCAAAATGCCATCTTACAATTACGGATGCGCTTGAGTCATCAAATATTGGCTTCGGAATTAAGTCATTTAGAACAACTAGGCAATCCCCGACTATTAGCAACGCTGACAGAGGATGTACAAGCAGTTGCTAATTCTGTGTATATCATGCCTTTCCTCTGCATCGATTTGGCGATGGTTTTGGGTTGCTTAGTCTATATTACTTGGTTATCTTGGTTAGTACTTTTAATCCTCATTGGGTTGATAGTAGTCGGAATAGGTAGCTGTCAGTGGCTGCTAAATAGAGGAGGTAAATTTTTATCTCTGGCTCGTGAAGACCAAGATATTTTGTTTCAGCATTTTGGTACAATTACTGCCGGGGTGAAAGAACTCAAGCTCAACTATCAACGCCGTCAAATCTTTTTATCCAAATCTCTACAATCAACAGCTAATAAGTTCCGACGTCATAATGTCGATGGACTTACCCTATTTGCCACCACAACTAGCTGGGGTAAACTCCTATTTTTTTTCGCCATTGGTTTTTTACTATTTACACTACCAAAATTAATTATAATTAGTCCACAAACTCTCTCTGGCTACATCCTGACTTTTACCTATCTCATGTTGCCATTGGACAATATTGTGAGTAATCTTCCTCAAATTATTAAGGCTAATGTTGCATTACAAAAAATTGAATCCCTGGGCTTATCTCTAGCTAATAAAGCAGAAATATCTACAGTGCCGCCAAGCTTTAAATCTTCCTGGCAACAGTTACAATTTAAAGGTGTAACCCACACTTACTATAGAGAAGCCGAAGATAGTGGGTTTATCCTCGGCCCCATCGATTTGAAGCTGCATCCTCAAGAATTAGTGTTTATTGTTGGTGGTAACGGCAGTGGTAAATCCACTCTTGCTAAACTCATCACTGGACTTTATATCCCAGAAACCGGAGAAATTTGGCTAGATGATCAACTAATTAATCAACAAAACAGAGAGTGGTATCGCCAACATTTTGCAGTGGTATTCTCTGAATTCTATTTATTTGCAGAACTTTTAGGTTTAGAAAATCCTGACTTGGATATTCGAGCCAGAAATTACCTCAAGCAACTCCAGCTAGACCATAAAGTCAAAATAGAAAATGGCAAGCTTTCTACAACAGCTCTTTCTCAAGGACAGCGTAAACGATTAGCCTTACTCACAGCTTATTTAGAAGACCGACCAATTTATTTATTTGATGAGTGGGCTGCGGATCAAGACCCTGTATTTAAAGAAATATTCTATACTCAACTGTTACCAGAACTGAAACATAGAGGGAAAACTGTATTGGTAATCAGCCATGACGATCGCTATTTTCATCTCGCCGATCGCATAGTTAAATTAGAATACGGCAAGATTGAATATGATAAGGGCATGGGGGGAAATTAATTAGGAATTAGTGTAAGGCGTTAACTAAAAGGAGCAAAATATGGCAAATGCGAAAAATGTACTCGGCACAGATTTAGAGGTTTGCTGCACTTCTCCGATGACTGGGTATTACCGAGATGGGTTTTGTAATACAGGGGGCCAAGATTTTGGCGTCCACGTTGTTTGTGCCCAACTGACAGCAGAATTTCTCGAATTTACTCAAGCTCAGGGTAATGACTTGAGTACACCAGTACCCCAGTTTAATTTTCCCGGATTGCAGCCAGGCGATCGCTGGTGTTTATGTGCCGCCCGTTGGCAAGAAGCCCTAGAAGCTGGTATGGCACCGCCAGTTATCCTTACAGCCACCCATGCCAGGGCTTTAGAAGTCTGCAATTTAGAAGATTTAAAACAACATGCCCTCACTTCCGCTTAAGTTTTCATATATCGGGACTTAAGTCTTTCTAAACCAAATCCTTGGGTGTGTTGATTGAGACTGCAAATTCAGTAAAAACTTTGGCTTGTTCTAAGACCAGTTCTGTAGCTAGTGCCTCCATATCGGGGGGATAACCATATTGACGCAGTAGCCTTTTAACTGCCGCTTTTATTCGGGAACGGACACTTTCCTTAAGATTCCAGTCGATAGAACTAGATGAATATGATCTTCCACCCCATCAATGGCATGTATGATGCCACCGATAGCATCCGCCTTACCAATAATGTAACGATAAAGTTCAGTCTCGCGATTAGTAGTGATTAACGGTTGGCGTGACTCTGTTGCCCAAATTAGGTGGTAGTAGGTGCGCCAAAATGCCATAGTCTTTCCTTAAGCGATCAAAATTTGCAGACTTTCTTCCTGAATCAAAATTTTGAGTAAAGCCACCACACCAATTTGGGCAGAAACTGCTTCATTATCCCATTTACCATCACTGGTATATTTACCTTTGGTATAAAGATTAGTACCTGACCACAAGTAAGGAGTCAGAACTTCTGGATGATACTGCCGATAGCCAAAACCGTTGTATCTCTCAATTTGCCACAGTTGCGCGGCTAGACTCCAATCTTTGACTTTGTTGAAATCCTTTAGTGTTAAAGCATCAATTGCACTTTCTTCCCAGGTATATCCTACCCCCCAACCATTGATTGGGGGAGGAATTGGTCTGCCCTTGGGCACATTGATTGTACGTTGTTTGAGTGAGTCGCCATTATGTAGATGTCTGGTGAACTGGAGGGAGGATTCCATGTTGTGAATGACTGCAATGAAGTACCAGGGTACGTTAATTTTTTGCTGCAACGCTTCATAACGAGGGCGATTTAAGCGGATTTTCGCAACTATATTTTGAGAAAGATGTAAATTTTCTGGCTTGATATTGCAACTATTCCAAAGCTCTTGATATTCTGCTTTCAGGTCACGAAGGCGAAGTGGTGTTTCTGCTGTCATCGTTGTTTTACCTCAGTGATGCCACTAGTTTTTTTTGGTGTTATAAGCTAGCTTAGTTTTGCTAAACTTTAATTTTTTATACAAATAATTAATTTATTTCATAGTAGTAGGGTTGTTGCCAATACTACATTCATTAGATAATATAACGAGCGAAAATCTTGAGGATTAAGTGTAAATATTTGATACAGAAACTGCTTTTTTGTAGTCGATTACCTTAATTTATAACGTTGAATTTTAGTATTTATTACTGTATCCTAATATTTTTTGTAAAATATTTTACACGTTATTGGATTGAGAATATACTAAACGAGTGGTTTTTCCACTAAGGTATGTACTGAGATATTAGTCTGTTTTTACACAAAAAATAATTTTGTTATGAGTTTGTATCTAAGGGTGTATCCTGATACAGAATCAATCTACACAATTATGTCTGTACATACTTAACAAGAAGATCAATGGAGGCAATTGCAATATGAAGCTACAAGATTTCGTAGGCACGGAAAATAAATGGAATTTCGAGGCGATCGCAGAAGACGAAGAATTGTCTCGTCAGATTCAAGTCCAGTTAATCACCTTGGGTTTGCTGGAACCTCCAGCCGATGGCAAGTTTGGCCCCATTTCAGCAGCTGCTTTGAAAAAATTTCAAGAATTAACAAAGAGTGGAGAAGTTGACTTTCTCGGGCCAGTCACAGCCAAAAGCCTGATTGAAACCAAACCCGATGATCTACCCCCACCACCTTTAAAACTAGGCAATGACATTGCCAGTCGCATTATTAAATACATGCAGGCGAACAATTATGAGGTATTCACCAGGCCTAAAGAATACAATATTGTTTATATCGAAGGTATGAATGGGGACTGGACACTCAATAGTGACGCCTCCAATCAATTTAATGATCGCCGCATTGTCATTGAAGTTGTAGATAGTGTTCCAAAAATTGTTGATCACTGGCCAGCTACTACTGAACCAGGTAGATATTACACCGTCAATCCGATGAATCCTAAAGGAGCAGCCAGAGTTAAATTTGATCAATATAAAGCTTGGAGAGTAGGCTTCCACGGTAATGCTGATCGGCATGAAGCACTAATACAGGCTGCACCAATCACCGTGCATCGAGATTTTAACAAAGACTTTCGACGCACTGGGGACAAACTAGATACAGGCCTGTTCTTAATCAATCAACACTGGGGCTATGATGCGCCTGCAAATGATATAAAAAATGCCAGTGCAGGTTGTTTGGTCGGACGTACTCGACAGGGACATCGAGAGTTCATGGCGATCATTAAACAAGACCGCCGCTATCAAGCTAATAAAGACTATCTCTTCTACACCACAATTATTCCTGGAGATGATTTGATCAAAAAAATCCCTGGATGAGGTTTTGCATCTAATTTTAGATTGACCAAAGCTACTCCAATATTTGATTAATTAATGCCCACCTCTCACCACTAAATCTGGTAACGGCGGGCATTTAATTATTTTTCAGGTTTAATGTTATCCTCCTAAATTTTGCAGCAAGGCTTCTACCCTAGCAACCCCATCCTGGTCATTCCGGCGCTGGTATAAGTCACGGGCTTTTACAAGTAAGTTATTAGCTTGTTGTGTTTGTCGCCTTTGTTTGTACATCGAACCCATCAACTCATAAGTCTGGGCATTATTACGATCTAGATTGATGGCTTGCTCGTAGGCCCATGTCGCTGCTGTATAGTCTCCTAAACGGGATTGCATCACACCCAATCCCAAATAGGCATTAATGTTATTGCGGTTCAGTTGTATGGACTTACGGTAAGCATCTCTTGATCCTGGTGTGTCTCCCAAATTACCTTTGATGTAACCCACAGCGTAATAAAATTCACTATTGTTAGGGCTAAGACCAATCGCCCGACGATAGGCTACTAGTGCGGCCTGAAAATTACCTTGTTGCGCGTGTAAGTAGCCGATACCTGAATGAATTTTGGCGTTTTTAGGAGATAAACGGAGTGCTTGTTGATAAACTGCGATCGCCCCATTGTAATCACCTGCATCCACTAATCTCCGACCTTCCTCTAACAGTTCTTTTAGCTCTGGATTGTTGGCTTGTGCTACTAATACCTGAGCTTGAGCCACTGAGGGCATAGTAGCAACAAAACATCCTGATAAAAGAACACTAGCCACAAATGCAGTCTGTTTGTACACAGTAAATTTCCTGAACTTATAGGGAACTTTTTTTGTACATTAAAACAAAAATATTGAGTTTTGAAAACTATCTTTATCTACTTTTATAAAATATTAATAATCCATCGATTGTAACTCAGTAATAACCACTAGAACAGCCGCATTTTTACGGAAAAAGGTAGTATACAGTATAAAAAGTCAGTACATATCCTGAATAATTGGCATAAGGAAGCTTGAAGGGCAAGATGAAGTGTTAATCTAGGAGGCTATAGGAGTTGTATTTGATTTTTGAAAAAACTCACACCATTTGGGATTTTGGATTGCAATCCCTGTCTATATCTGGGTTTTGTGAATCCAACTGTCACAATCATTTTTCCAATTGGGCTCACTACACTTTACTTTGACCTGCCGATCGCCCTGGCGCTGTGCTTTTCTGCGAAACGCTTCTCTTTCAGAGACATTAACGCGAGCGAACATCACGCCAGAAATTTCAGAAATCAAAGTCGTTACTAGATCAGATCAATTCCAAAGGTAAAATGTTCCTTCACTGGCTATCGCTTTTTGAGGATAAGACTTTAAACAAGATTACAGTTGTGATTTAACGCTAAAATTCCTGATGTGTTATTTGTGAAGAACCGTTATGATTTTAACGACTACTGACGTAATTCAAGGCGCAGTTATTCAGTCATATTTAGGCATTGTGACGGCAGAAGTCGTCTATGGTAGCAATTTTCTCCGTGATTTCTTGGCTGGTATTCGGGATTTTGTCGGTGGGCGCACTGGTAGTTATGAGCGTCTATTTGAACAGGGTCAACGTAAAGCATTAGCAGAATTAGAACAACGAGCACAGCGTTTAGGTGCAGACGCTGTAATTGGAATTGAAATTGATACTGGCACAATCAATGTTGACCAGTCAGGAGTTCTGCTTTTAATTACTGCTACTGGTACTGCTGTCAAGATGCGTTAGTTGTTTCATATCCATAATGCTTAATTAATGAGTAATTGGTTTGATAAATTACCCATTATAAAAATTTGTTTATTCATTACCTGAAATTTTAAGTCTGGATATAATCAGGATTAAAAATAAAATGACTTTAGGATGTGTCGAGTATATACTTTGATTTAATTTGCCATAGAAAAATAATATTAGTACGTAACTCACTGGACTATCTGGCGGTACATTAAGGCTTCAGCCTAGCACATCCTATCGGAGATTTACCTAATAAATAGTCTCTTCGCAATTTAATAACTTGCATTAGGCTCGTATTTTGTCTGAATAAAAAATATCTCAATCAAAATGTTAAGTAACTTATACTTAAAAACTCATGACCAAAGATAGATATATTGATTATTTCTATTGATAGATAACAAAAATATAGATTAGCAATTTAATTCTAAACAGAAGCACGAAATATACCTAAGGAAAAACTTTGCTAAAGCAGCAAGGGAGAAAATAGACTATGTCATACGTAAATCGAGTAGGTGATGATGTTATGCCTCCGGAGGCTACGGTAACAGGTCGAGTTACTGAATACCGCGATCGCGTGCGTTGGGGGCCTATAATTTCTGGTGTGTTAGTTGCCTTAGCTACTCAATTGATTCTCAGCGCTTTATTTGGTGCGATCGGCGCTGGTAATATTGCAGGATCAGGAGCACCTAGAACCATTACACCTGATGTTGCCAGTGGTGTTGGTATTTGGTCAACTGTAGCTTTGTTAATCTCTCTATTCGTTGGTGGCTGGGTCACAACACGCGCTTGTGGTCCCATGAATCGCAATACAGCTTTACTCAATGGTGCAATTCTTTGGGCTACTACTCTGGCTCTTAGTTCCTGGCTGTTAGCAAGTGGGGTAACGGGTGCTTTTGGTGTAGCTGCTACCAGTGCTGCGGAAGCCATCAACCGACTACCACAAAATGTCCCTGGTGTAACTGCTGAACAGGCTCGTGACATTGCTGCGGCAACTTCTAGAGCCTTATGGTGGTTTGTATTCGGTTCCTTGTTGGGTTTAGCCGCAGCATTGATAGGCGCTGTTGTTGGGGCGCGTAGTCCTCGGACTAACAATTACAATACTTAAAAATTGTTTGCACAATCAAATACTATAAATTTGTAAGCACCTTTTTCAAGGTGCTTTATGTTATTTAATGGTGGCGTTGGTAGCATCCAATTAATTCTGCTGTTGCTAAAACATGACCATCCATTGCTGCCAAAATTTGATTTTTGGTAGCACCTGCTGCCAAGCTCAATTTTTGACCTAAAGCATAAAGTTTGAAAAAATATCTGTGTGTACAACTAGGTGGACAAGGGCCGCCATAACCCAGTTTGCCAAAATCATTTTTACCCTGCAATCCTCCATCAGGTAAGGTACTGGAAGATGCCATTTTTTCTGGTAATTTGTGAACTGTAGTGGGAAGATCATAGACCAGCCAATGAACAAATGTCCGTCCTGGTGCATCAGGGTCATCAACAATTAATGCCATGCTCTGTGTTCCTGTGGGCACTTCATTCCAAGAAAGTGGCGGGGAAATATCTTCGCCATCACAAGTGTATTTAACAGGTATTAAACCATTAGCTGCAAAAGCGCTACTTGCTAATCTCATGGGTTTTACCTTAAAGCCTTATTTATATAACATTTCGTCAGCAATCAAAAGTAGAAGTTTACGCAAACTCATCAAAAATCTATCGATAAAATTAACTAGAATCTGTGCATACTTGTTCTAAATTAGATCCCTACCATTTGAGATAAGATGCTTCAATTCCTTGTTCGCGTCTAACTTTACCATCTTTTTCAAACCAAGAGATAATTTGCTGTGCTGTCAAATCTTCAATAGCTACATCATAATCTTGAGCGATATGTTTTAAGAGTTTGAGTGATGAAATTGTGAGTCTTGTTAAAAACTTCTCTGGCGAAGATAACAAAGCGGCGTCTACTTTGGCGGACTCTTCTAAAGTTAAAAATTGAGTTGATGGTTGCTGTGGTGGTAAATCCATAAATTATTATTATTTGTCATTTGTCATTTGTTATTTGTCCAGAATTCTTTTTCATCTCTCTAGTCCCTGGCTTGAATTAAATAGCCACAACGATGTTCGCCGTTGATGATCCAGTGGGTACGCTCTACGGTACAGTCTGGTAAAACGGCAGCAAACATTTCTAATTCATGTCCACAAATACTAGGAAAAGACTCAGCAACGTTAGAAATGGCGCAGTTATGTTCCATGAAGATAAAGCGATTACCATCCATCTCTATTGACGCATCACTCATCTTCACCGGGTGGTACTCAGCCATAAAACCTTCTGCTTGTCTCAGTTCCACTAATTTGACCACACGTTGTTCTAATGAACCTTGACCTAAGCGATCGCGGTATTCTTGAGCTTTCCGCTCCCATTGTTTTTGTAAAATCGATGTGACTTGGTCACGTCCTACAGTTTCTGCTAGGGTATCCAGCAGGGAAACAGCGAATTCACCGTAGCCATCACCAAAGCGATCGCTTGTTGTTCGATGTAGGCGATCGCGTCCTTGGGGACTTAATTGATAAACATGCTGTGGTCGCCCCATCCCGGCCTGCACCGCCGAGGCGTACAATATCAACTGTTCCGCCTCCAAATCCTTGAGATGACGACGAATTGCTTGGGGGCTAATATCTAACACTTCAGCTAGCTCAAAAGCTGTAGCTTGTGAGTGTTTCAGGAGATATTCCAGAATATCTTGCTTTGTTGAGGACTGGTGGGTAGTCGCCATCTTCTCTACCAGACGTTCCGCGAACGCCCCAAAAATTTTTTTAGAAAATTTGACTTTAACAACATTGTTGTTGTTAATCTATCGTAAAATGGAGATACATTAAACAACAGATATGTTGTTTTACTCTCCATCCCCATTCTAACAGCCCTGTAAACACTCGGTCATGGGAAATGGGAATCGGCTAGCTACAGCCCGTCTCTGCTTCTTCCTTAAAGAGATTAAATATCCGAACACGAGAGACTAAATACCGATGAGTGCCACTGTCAAAACATTAGTCAACCAACCCTACAAGTACGGCTTCGTCACCGATATCGAGGCTGACACTATCCCGCGTGGACTAAACGAGGACGTTATCCGCTTGATCTCCGCCAAGAAGAACGAGCCGGAGTTCATGCTGGAGTTTCGCCTCAAAGCCTACCGCCAGTGGCAGAAAATGACAGAACCAACTTGGCCTAGCGTCAAGTATCCACCAATTGACTATCAGAATATCATCTACTATTCAGCGCCAAAACAACAGAAGGCCAAGCTAAACAGTCTAGATGAAGTAGATCCCACCCTCTTAGAAACATTTGAAAAGCTAGGGATTTCCCTATCAGAACAAAAGCGACTGACTAACGTTGCTGTCGATGCAATTTTTGATAGCGTTTCTGTCGCTACAACATTTAAAGAAAAACTCCTCAAAGATGGAGTGATATTCTGCTCCATCTCGGAAGCCTTGCAGGAATACCCAGAACTGATCAAAAAATATCTGGGTAGCGTTGTCCCTGTAGCAGATAATTACTTTGCCGCCCTCAACTCTGCTGTATTTAGCGATGGTTCTTTTGTCTATATTCCCAAAGGCGTAAAATGCCCAATGGAACTGTCTACCTACTTCCGCATCAACTCTGGTGATACGGGACAATTCGAGCGGACTTTGATTGTCGCCGAAGAAGGTAGTTATGTTTCTTACCTGGAAGGTTGCACAGCACCGATGTACGACAGCAACCAGTTACACGCGGCGGTGGTAGAACTTGTGGCTTTAGATAACGCTGAAATTAAATACTCCACTGTGCAAAACTGGTACGCTGGCGACGCTAACGGCAAAGGTGGTATTTACAACTTTGTCACCAAGCGTGGTTTGTGTCAGGGCGTCAATTCCAAGATTTCCTGGACTCAAGTAGAAACTGGTTCGGCAATTACTTGGAAGTATCCCAGCTGCGTGTTGGTAGGTGATAACTCTGTGGGTGAATTCTACTCGGTAGCGCTGACTAATAACATGCAGCAAGCTGATACGGGTACTAAGATGATTCATATTGGTAAGAATACTCGCAGCACAATTATTTCTAAAGGAATTTCCGCAGGTAAATCTAGTAATAGCTATCGTGGTTTGGTGAAAGTCAACCCGAATGCTCAAGGGGCAAGAAATTATTCTCAATGTGACTCGATGTTAATTGGGGACAATGCTCATGCGAATACTTTCCCCTATATCCAGGTGCAAAATAATTCGGCGAAGGTGGAGCATGAAGCTTCTACTTCTAAGATTGGGGAAGATCAACTATTTTATTTTGCTCAACGGGGTATTTCGTCTGAAGATGCTATTTCTATGATGATTAGCGGCTTCTGCAAAGATGTTTTCAATCAGCTACCAATGGAATTTGCGGTGGAAGCTGATAAGTTGTTGAGCTTAAAACTTGAAGGTAGCGTGGGTTGATTGGGAAGTTTTATCTTTGTGTTTTTTGTGGTTGGAAATTTTATTTAACCGCAGAGGCGTAGATAGAGCAGAGAAAGAGAAGAGAGAGAGAGAGAACATACATGATTATTGAAAATAGTGAAGTGGTGCTGTCGGTTAGGAATCTGACGGCTGATATTGATGGGACACCGATTCTTAAGGGTGTGAATTTGGAGGTACGGTATGGAGAAATCCATGCAATTATGGGACCTAATGGTTCTGGAAAAAGTACCTTTTCTAAAGTGTTGGCTGGACATCCGGCGTACACGGTGACTGGTGGAGAGGTGATTTTCCAAGGACAAAATCTTCTGGACTTGGAACCAGAGGAAAGGGCGCAAGCAGGTGTATTTTTGGCGTTTCAATATCCTTTGGAAATACCTGGTGTCAGCAATTTGGATTTCTTGCGGGTGGCTTATAATTCTCGCCGCAAAGCGCAAGGTTTGGAAGAAATTGATGCCTTTGATTTTGATGATTTAATTGAAGAAAAGCTGGATGTAGTGAAAATGAATCCGGCTTTTCTCAGTCGGAGTTTGAATGAAGGGTTTTCTGGTGGCGAGAAGAAGCGGAATGAAATTCTGCAAATGGCGCTACTGGAACCCAAGTTAGCGATTCTGGATGAAACGGATTCTGGTTTAGATATTGACGCCTTAAGAATTGTGGCGAATGGGGTTAACCAATTGGCAAGTCCAGAAAATGCCACACTTCTCATCACCCACTATCAACGTCTACTCGATTATATTGTGCCGGATTTTGTGCATGTGATGGCATACGGACGGATTCTTACTAGTGGCGGTAAGGAACTGGCGCTGGAGTTGGAGTCTCGCGGCTATGACTGGGTGCTGGAAGAGTATGCAGTTGAGGTGGTTGTGTAATGACTATACAAGTTTCTCCTAGCCCTATTGCTAACTCGGATACGATAAGTTTGACATCAACTTTGGTAGATAGAGATGCTTATCTGGTGGAGTTGTTAAATCAGGTAACTGCTACACAATCAGCAGGTTGGTTAGAGGAATTACGCCAACAAGCAGCAAATTGGGTACGTCATTCTACTATCCCTACTACCCGCGATGAGGAATGGCGGTTTACTGATTTGTCGGCTTTGCGAAAGGTGCAGTTTCAACAGGTAGAGAAGTTAGATGTAACGTCTCTACCGGAAACCGTTGATAACAGTTTAGTATTTGTAGATGGCGTATATGCACCAGAGTTATCAACGATCGCAGATTTACCATCTGGGGTGATAGTTAGCCAGTTGACGGCGTTACCTGTAGCTGAACAGGAGCATGTCAGTAAGTATTTAGCACAAGCTGAAGGAGCGCAGGAAGTATTTACGGCTCTAAATACTGCTGGGTTGGCTGATGGGTTGGTGGTGTTGGTGGGGAAAAATGTTGTAGTCGAGACGCCGATACATTTAGTTTTTGTGGCGGATGGGGGTGAGACGGCGACGATTTCCCAGCCGCGCTGTTTGGTGGTGGCTGAAGGTGGTTCCCAGGTGACTTTGGTGGAAGAGTTTATGAACCGCAGAGGAGGACACTTTTGTGCGGGGGTTCCCCCCGTTGCAGAAAGTGTCCGTCGCGCAGAGGGCGCAGAGAAAGAGGGGGTTTACCTCACTAATGCGGTTACGGAAATCTGGGTAGGGGAGAATGCCCAGGTGAGTCACACTAGGGTGATGAGGGAAGGTGCAGAGGCTTTCCATATTGGCAAGACTGCTGTGACTCAGGCTCGTGATAGTCGTTATACCTGTAATGCGATCGCTTTTGGTGGTAAGCTATCACGGCACAATTTAGAGATTTTGCAAACTGGTGAGCAAACCCAAACCCATCTCAATGGTTTGACAATGATTTGGGATCGTCAGTTGGCTGATACTCATAGTGCGATCGCTCTCAATCATCCTTATGGTGTGAGTAAGCAATTGCATAAGTGTATTGTAGGCGATCGCGCTCATGCAGTGTTCAACGGTAAGGTTTTTGTCCCCAAAGCCGCACAGCAAACGGATGCCGGGCAGTTAAACCGCAATTTGCTACTATCATCTAAAGCCAGAGTTGATACCAAACCCCAACTGGAAATTACTGCTGATAACGTCAAATGCGCCCACGGTGCTACTGTCAGCCAGTTGGAAGATGATGAAATATTCTATCTGCAAAGCCGGGGAATTGGTGAAAACGATGCCCGCCAATTGTTAGTTAACGCCTTCGCTGCTGAAATCATCAACCAAATACCTGTCGCGTCCCTGCGAGAAGTTCTTTTAAACCACGTCAATAGTTTTAAGTCTCTAACTAATGACAAATGACAAATGACCAATAACTAACTCACCAATGACTTTTACTACCACCAAAACCCTAGCCGATAAAGTCCGCGCTGATTTCCCGATATTGCATCAAGAAGTCAACGGGAAAACTCTGGTTTATCTCGATAACGCGGCGACATCACAAAAACCTTTGCAGGTACTCAACGCCCTCAGAGATTACTACGAGCATTACAATGCTAACGTGCATCGTGGCGCTCATACTTTGAGTGCCCAAGCCACTGATGCTTATGAAGGTGCGCGTGATCAGGTTGCCAAATTCATTAATGCTGCATCTCGCCAGGAAATCATTTACACCCGCAACGCCAGTGAAGCCATTAACTTGGTGGCTTACAGTTGGGGAATGAACAACTTGCAACCAGGGGATGAAATTATTCTCTCGGTGATGGAACACCATAGTAATATTGTTCCTTGGCAGTTTGTTGCTCAAAAAACGGGTGCAGTCCTGAAGTTTGTCGAACTGACGCCAGCAGAAACTTTTGAAATGGAACAGTTTAAACAACTGATTTCTGAGAAAACAAAACTGGTGTCAGTGGTTCATGTTTCTAACGTCTTGGGTTGTATTAACCCAGTCCAAGAAATTGCTACGATTGCTCACAGATACGGCGCGAAATTCTTAGTTGATGCTTGTCAAAGTGTGCCCCACATGCCAGTCGATGTCCAACAAATAGACTGTGATTGGTTGGTGGCTTCTGGACATAAAATGTGTGCTCCCACAGGCATCGGATTTTTGTATGGCAAGTTAGAGTTATTAGAAGCAATGCCACCATTTTTTGGTGGTGGCGAGATGATTGCTGAGGTGTATTTAGACCATTCCACCTACGCAGAACTACCTCATAAATTTGAAGCTGGTACACCTGCAATTGGGGAAGCGATCGCACTCGGTGCCGCAATAGATTATCTTACTAATATCGGTATGGATAAAATCCATGCCTACGAAGCCGAATTAACAGCTTATTTGTTCCAACAACTAGAACAAATCCCCCAAGTTCGTATCTACGGGCCAAAGCCAGATGCCAAAGGAGAAGGGAGAGCTGCTTTAGCTACATTTACAGTTTCAGAAGTCCACGCCAACGACCTATCTACATTATTAGATCAAGAAGGCGTTGCCATTCGTTCTGGACATCATTGCACTCACCCTTTACACCGCCACTTACACATTCCAGCCACCGCCAGGGCGAGTTTATCTTTCTACAACACCCGCGAAGAAATTGATATTTTCATCAAAGCATTGCAGGAAACAATTGAATTTTTTGCTGGTGTCTTTGGTTAAGTTAGGGTGGGCGATGCCCACCTTTTTTAATTCCCGTACATGAGGAAACATAAAATATGGTAGTGGACTGACAAGCCTAAAATGATGCAAAAAATTTTCTTGTGGTGCGGGCAAGATGCCCGCTAATTAGAACGGGCATCTTGCCCGTTCTACAAGAGATTGCTAATACACAAAATTAGCTTAGACACGCCAGTAAGGTGTGTTATGCCGGAGGCTGCGGAAAAAGCATTAAAAGTAGGTTGGGTTTCACTACCCTGCGGGAAGGCTGCGCCTACCCAAAGCCTCAAACGCCACTCGCCTCAAGCCGGGAAACCCGTCCACGGCGGTGGCTCCCCAACATACGCCTAATCCATCATTTTAGGCTTGTCGGGCAAAATTTGAAATTTTATCAGTTGCAAGAAGGGCAATATGTTGAGCATGAGTTTAGTATTGCCTTTCCTATAGTTTTGGTGAGTGAGATGAATAGATTTATTCAGCAGAGTACAAGCATGGGTGAAATTGCTTTACTGAAATCATTTCGTGCTTGGGTGAAGAGTCAGATACTATAATCATAGTAGTGATTAGATTTATAATCACTACATATACAATAATCCAACTATTATTTAGACACTCACTGCTTGCGCTTCTACTGGTTGCTGCAAGCGGTTAAGCCATTTTTCAGCTTTGGAGTAGTTGTCTTTTTGCACTGCTTTTATGGCTTGTTTGTAGTTCAGTGTGACGCCCCAAACATCACTGAAGAAGCGTTTTTCCTGCTTCATTTTGTCAAAGAATTGCACAGCTTCAGGATGTGACAAACCACCTACAGTTTTAGCGATCGCTAACATGACTTCAAAAACATCATCGGCCATTTTGGCGTCTCCACAAACATAGTAGTGGCACTTGGGATTACTCAACATTTGCCAAACTTGTTGCGGCTGTTGCTGCATCAGGTTTTGGACGTAGGTTTTTTGGTCGCCGAGGCGAGAAAATGCCACTTCTAAGCCAGAGAGTACACCCTGACTTTGCCATGTCTGTAGTTGTTCTTGATAAATGAAGTTATTGTAGTTGCGGCAGCCAAAGTATAGGGTCGCATCTGCTAGGGACTGTGCTTGTTGTAACAGGGCTTCTCGATACTGGAGAAAGGCAATTAAGGGAGAAACCCCGGTGCCTGGCCCTACCATCAGCATGACTGCTTCTGGGTCGCTAGGAGGACGGAAGGCGGAAGTGCGGACACTAATTCGCACCTGGCTTCCTGGTTGCAGTCCGGCGAGGTAGTTGGAACAGAGTCCCTGACGAACTTTACCTGCATCGGTGGTAATTTGCAGTGTCCCAACTGTAATTTGAATTTGCCGGGGATGGAGCAGGGGGCAGGAGGATATCGAGTAGAGGCGGGGTTTCTGCTTTGGTAATAATTCTAGTAAGGCGGCGAAGGTAATATTCGCGGCGGGAAATTCATCGAACAAATCAGCAACGCTCATGAAATTGTCGGTGATCGTTTTCTTGAGGGTAATGCTGTCGGGATGGTCGTCCCCTTGGCGGAGAATTTCTAGCCAGGTTTCCAGGCGGTGCTGTTCTTGCAGGTTTTGAGTGGCGGAGTGCAGGTATGCTAACAGGTCATTGAATGGTTCTCGCAAAGCCAAATCCAGTTCCTCAACCAGCACCTGACCAACTGTAGCGGGCACTGTGACTGGAGGTTGGTCTTCTGTCGTGTGACCATCAGGTGTGATGTAACTAGCTGTAAAGTAGGTGCTGAGTGATAGATTGAGGCGATCGCCAACTCGCTCAACCAGTGCGGGGGGATTGCAGGGATATACCGCTACATGATCACCTGTTTCGTAGTGCAGGTCAGTATCAGCCAAGTCAAAGGCGATCAAGCGGGTGGAACGACTGCCAGGAATCACTTCTAGGAGAAGTTCTTGATTCACTACCACAGGCACTTCCACACCTCGATCACCACTCACTATTACTGGAGAGACGTTGGCAACTTCTGCTGCACTTAAGAAGTTGACGTTTAATTGAGGAGCATTGGCGTTGACTGCATCAGCCGCAGTGTTATCCTCACCCAGTACCCGGCCCACAAGTCCCAGCCACTGCTTGAAGGTATCAGCTTGTCCTTTAATTTCATCACCTTTATGCAATGGTACGATGCAGTTGGCTCCGGCTTTTGCCAATGCCTTATTCAATGCCATGCCGGCAGCACAGAAGTGTTCGTAAACGGTGCTGCCAATTGCCAATACCGAATAGTTCAAGCCATTGAGGGCACCCACAGGCTGTTGCTTCAACCATTGGAGGAAGCGCTTGCCATTTCCAGGGATTTCCCCATTGCCAAAGGTGGAGGTGACAATCAGCAACAGCTTTTCAGACGCTAAATTGTCGGTGTTGTACTCATCTAGTGCCAGCACCTTGGGACGGTAGCGACTCATTTGCCTAGCAGTAGCGCGGGCAAAGCTTTCGGCGGTACCTGTCTCGGAAGCATAGAGAATCAGGATGCGGTCTTGCTTATGGTCGTCTTCGTCACTAGTGGTAGTCAATTTTTCTAGATCAATACCGTCTTCCACTGCCCAACGGTCGGCAGCATGGTGATAGGCGGGTTCCAGGTAGAAGTCGCGCGTTTGGTGATGCCAAACCGGACAGGCGCTACCTCCGGCCGATGGTACAACCCAAGCCCACTCTGCCGGACACTCGCGCCCTGCTTTCTTTTCTCGTAGATCATGAGCCAGGTACTGGCGAGAAGCCGACTGGTGATCCACCATTGTCACCTTGGCTTTTTGGAAGGAATGTAAGATGGCCACATTCAATTCTAAAGCGACGCGATCGCGCCAGAGAGTCTGCTCGGAAGTGGTATCTAGTTTGAGTACCTTGGCGATTTCCTCCATCTTGTCGTAGCGCCAGTCTTCCAGGAAATCCCGCATTACTTCTGTACCCATGTACCAGCCATTAAAGGGAATGCAGCCATAGGCAATGCCGCCAATATCCATGCGGAAGTTGCTGACAGCAGGGACAGCATACCAACGGAAACCCAAGGACTTGAACTCGGCAATTGTGGGATGTTCAAGTTCAACTTCCAGTACTTCTTCCTTGGGTAATTCATAGAGTTTCGGCTCTCTACCTGGAGCTTCGATGACTATCGGTAAAATATCGTAGGGTGTGGGCGGTTCGGGTGGTTGCCAACCCAACTTGATAATTTCTTTGGTCAAATCCAGATTAGCGCGATCGCCCATTACCTTCCCATCTGCCTGTTCGTAAGCTGCGTAACGGATCAGTTGCGGATTCCAGATCCGGGGGCCCCAGCGCTCCTTGGGTTGTTTGGGACGGAAGGCAGTCATGGTAATTTGAATGTTGCCGCCATTGGTTCCCAACCGCAGGTGTTCCAGTAACTCTTGGAACATTTCATCAGGTTCTGTGACATGGCGGCGATCGCGCACCACCATATTATTCCACTGAATGCGACCGATACATTTGGAAGCATTACGCCAAGCCAACTGTGCCCCATAAGTCAGTTCTTCGTAGGTGTGGGTATAAGTGCCTGTGGCTTGGACTTCCTCTTGAACTTCTTGCCAGCGTCGTGCTTGATCTTCTGGTTCCCAGGCTTGTTCAGTGGCAATGATATTCAGGAACTGCCGCGCTTTTTTCAGCAATCGCTCTTCATTTAACTTGGGCAACTTCATTACATTGGTGACGCGATCAAACAATGTCTGCCACGCTAGCCTTAACTCTGGCGAGAAGTCTGGTATGTACTTCTCAAACAGCACAAACATGGTATCAGAAATAGCTGGATAGGCACAGGATGGTACACCAACACTGCCATGTAACTGTCCTAAAGAGCGCAGTTCTCGCAAAAGTTCGTCACTACTCTCACTTCTCAAGCAACGCATAAGAAATTCTAGCGACTGGAACAAGTGCAAGGACAAGTAATCCATATCCGCTCGTCCAAAAATGGGCAACAAGAAGGGATATTTATCAAATAGGGTTTGATAAAACACCATACCCATTTCCTGCTTGTTCTGGCTGAACACCTGCCAAGAATCTGCCATTTGCTTGAGCATTTCCGATGGTAGGGCTTGCTCGTAGCGTCCCATTGCCTCCACCATCGGCAAAATTATATAGGTATTGAAAAACTTATAAAGAGCAGAATTTGCCCCTGTAGATAAATTCTCACGATCATATTCTTCTAAATACGGAATTGATGGCAGCATCCACATCCACACCTGCCGAGCCTTTACCCAGTGCTGAGGACGCATACCTATATCAGCAAACAAAGCACCGTAATCTTCTACTGTATCGAACCCATCCCCTTTTTCTGGAGGTACACCAGTTAGGGCTTCTGCCAGCACAATTTGAGTTTCCGGCTGGAGTTTGTGGACAGCACAATCGATCAATTCATATAAGTATTCCCCAACGCTATCAAGAGCTTCCCCAAAAATATACTCCAGTTCTGGTTCCTCTAATAACAGGCGTTTAAAGAACTTTTCCATTTGCAGTTCTTTCCACGCCCGCAGCTTGTTCCACACATCTTTCACAATCACTTCTTCTTGCGGTGTGAGGGGAAGATCTGGGGGAATTTCTACCTTTATATCTTCTGTTTGCTGACTTCTTTTGTGGAAGCCATGATAGCTGCTCTGATTGCCCAATAACTTCAGAGTGCTACTCTTGCTTTCAGTTGTACTCTGGGTCAAGCGAACTTTGAGCTTTAATTGCGGTGCTCTATCCCATGTGGTGATGGGATATTCTAACTCGGCGCTACGCTGTTCCTTGAGGGATTCCTGTGTGGTAAACCTGACTGTGCCGGCATCTTGCCAAGGCTGAGTGATATCTCCTTGCCGATAACACAGAGTAATAGCGATCGCGCAGTCTCCTTGATTCTTCAAATCCAACAACCAACTAGGCTGCATTCGCGCAAACAAATCCTTATGCAGTAAGGCTTGTTCCTCATTTGTAAGCACTTGTACTCGTAATTACCTGAAGTTGGGAAATCAGTTGCAGAGATTTCTCTCCATTCCCTATTCCCTATTCCCTATTTTTAATTGCCTATCTCCCACTTTTTCTTGCGATAATTCCGAAGGGGGAAGTGATCCCCACTGGTGAATCAAAGGGGGATAGATGACCATCAAGCGGTTGGGTTTAATTTTGATGACGCTGGTATCTCTGGCGTTGGTTGGTTTGTCTCTACTCGGCAGTTGGCAAGAGCCGCAGTTTCAAAGTCGCTTAGAACTGTACCAAACAAATATTGTGCTGCAAGCACAAGCATGGCAAGCCCAAGAAAGTGACGATGAGAATTTTCAGGTAATTCAGGGAGCAATCCTTGGTGAGAAACCCCTGGAAAATGCGACAAAGCAGTACCAGGAGGCGCGTCAATCAGTCCTCACGAATTTGGAAAAAGCTAAAAACCAATTGGCACAACTGCCTTCTCAACCAGTTACTACGCCCCCTAAACCTTTACCAGCAAAAGATGATCCCAACCTAGGACAGCAGCAAAAGTTACAGCAGTCTCTCAATCAACTACAAAAGTTGTTGGCGGAATTAGACTTGCGACTCGGAGTTTTACAAGCGCAGCAAGGACAGACTCAGACAGCCCTGAAATCTTGGACAGAGTTGCAACAACGCTCAGATATCAATCCAGAATTCGGCAAAACTGCGGCTGTGTTAACTGGACTATGGAGTGATCCCGCCCGTCTCTTACCAGACGCCCAACAATTGATTCAAAAAAATTTAGAAGGTTGGTTTCGCTCTACTGCATTGGTGCAGCTATACCAACTCCAACAGCGCCCAGAAGCCCTATCCGCAGTTCAAGGAGCACAGGAAGAAGCTGCTGCCCAAGCTGTATTTAAATTAGCAATCATTGGTATAGTTCCTACCTTCTCAGCTTTTATCGGATTGGTGCTACTGATTTTTGTCCTAGGTCAGCGCTTAGTGAAGGGAAAAGCTGCTTTACTGGCGCAAAATGGTGATGTCCCTTGGTCAACACCTTGGGATGGTGAAACAATTGTGCAGGTTTTTGTCCTGGGCTTTTTCTTGATGGGACAACTGTTCATCCCCTTACTGTTTTCGCTGCTTCCTATCCAGATTCCTAGCGGTGATGTGCGACTTCAGGCTGTTGCTGTCTTAGTTCGTTACGTCTTAGTCGCATCGGCAGCCTTGTTGGTGCTGTATTTATCCATCAAGCGCTTTTTTCCGTTACCAGAATTCTGGTTTAGCTTCCGTTTCCAGAATAATTGGTTTTGGTGGGGGTTGGGTGGCTATTGTGCTGCTCTACCCATCGTTGTACTGGTGTCTTTGATTAATCAACAACTCTGGCAAGGTAGGGGTGGTAGTAATCCTCTGCTGCAACAGGCACTAGAAAGCCGTGATTCTGCGGCATTGGGGATATTTTTCTTGACAGCTGCGATCGCTGCCCCTTTATTTGAAGAAGTACTGTTTCGCGGCTTTTTGTTGCCCTCCCTGACTCGTTACCTCTCGGTATGGGGCGCAATCCTAGTTAGTAGCTTGTTATTTGCCCTGGCTCACCTCAGCCTGTCGGAAATTTTACCACTCACCGCCCTGGGGATTGTTTTGGGAGTAGTATACACGCGATCGCGCAGTCTCCTCGCGCCGATGCTCCTCCACAGTCTTTGGAATAGTGGCACGCTGCTGAGTTTATTTATCCTGGGCAGTGGTAATTAATAATACCTTACAACTACTGTTGAAAATAAGTAAAATATTTGCTTTCATCTGCATATGAAGCAACTGTTTACTTGTTATTTTTATTGATAAGCTTGAATAAATGGGAGTTTGAGCGCAAATATTGCTAATTGCAAAAGTACCTCCAGTCATACCGTCAAATAAATCACAAAATCCCTAAGTAAGCATTGGTCTGTATTTAGCGGTCTTGTTGATATTCAAAGTGTTGATTGCTATCTCCAGATTTTCTGGGTCAGGAATTACGGGGACTGGCAATAGAAAGGGTTTTTTAAAACATTACTCCTTGGAACTTGGGTTACAGCGCCAGACACCTGCGCTGATATACTCTGTTGCATTCATATCTGAAAAAGTCCGGACATAAAAGTGATGGACTTGTAGAGAGTTGTATTGCAGCACAAGGATTTTTGCTGATTACTTAGAGTTAATTTTCCTCAAGAGAAATGTCTAACCTAAGAATCTGTAAACTTACATTGCTGAGATATATAGTCGGAATTACGAACAGTAACCGAGGAGCAAGATAGTTGCAGAAAATAGCGGACGACCTCCTCCGTCCCCAACTTCCAGTGCGATTGCTGGAACGATGACGTATGGGTTGTAGCTATGTTATCTTGGGCAGTGCTTCTACTCAAAAGTAAGTAAAAATATATTTCAAAGTAAATATATTTACTTATTTTGCTTACAATAAAAAATCTGAATTATACCTGTTTATCAAGGAGCACCAATCGTATGGCAAATCTCAATCCTAGTCACGCTACCAAACAACTGATATCTGGATACTGTGGCATTATTTTTGGGGGTTTAGGGCTACACAAGTTTGTTCTAGGATACGCTCCAGAAGGCTTTATTATGCTGCTTATTTCTATAGTGGGAGGTTCTTTTACTTACGGCGTTACGTTCTTAATTATGCAACTTGTCGGTTTAGTCGAAGGCATGATCTACTTAAACAAATCCCATGAAGATTTTGTAAATACTTATTTTGTGAATAAGCAGGGCTGGTTTTAGTAAATATCATCTGATGATGCCTACTTTTTATAGGTGCATACTTGCAATTTATTTCTACTGCTATGTTAATTCTCAAACGTCAAAAACTAACTTTGGCAATATTGGTGATGGCAGGTTTTGGGTATTTTTACTTTATGTCTAATTTGGAAATTAACTATTTTGTAAAAAGCCTAATTGCCGTCATGCCTCTACAGATTGGGGCTGTAATTTACATCACTAATCTACATTGGAGACGCCGTTAAGTTTCCTCAATACCCAATTTTTCATAAATTTAAGGCTTTGACATGCAGTCGTAGTTCCGGATTTCGCCTACCCTCGAAATAGAGACGCTTTTAGTCGGGCGTTATATTTTCGTAGCGAATCTAACTAAACTCTTGCCATGCAACCTGTTCCAAAAACTATGCTTGCCTCAGAACTGATCCCCATCACAGAGAAAATTATTCTAGATGTTGGCGGAATGAAGTGTGCTGGGTGCGTGAAAGCGGTCGAACAACAGCTAACTCAACAGCCTGGGGTCAAGAGTGCCTCTGTGAACCTAGCAACTGAGGTAGCAGTGGTTGAGTCAGAAGTTGGTGCGGTAGATGGGGATGCACTGGCGAAGCGATTGACAGCAAACGGATTCCCTACTCAACTCCGAACCAATGGTGTTGGAGGCGAGAACTCTGCCTTAGAAGCACCAGCAGCACGACAACGCCGAGAAATGCGTTCTTCACTGAAGCAGTTGGTGATTGCTGGGGTATTGCTACTGCTGTCAGGAATTGGACACTTTGGTAATATTGGTAGCTCTATATTGCCATTTTTAAATAACATTTGGTTCCATTGCGGATTGGCAACAGTAGCCATCATTATTCCCGGTCGTCCGATTTTAGTGGATGGGTGGCTGGGTTGGCGACGGAATGCACCCAATATGAACACCTTGATCGGATTGGGAACCCTGACAGCTTATATTGCTAGTTTAGTAGCCCTACTGTTTCCCCAATTGGGTTGGGAGTGCTTCTTTGATGAGCCGGTGATGATGTTGGGCTTTATCCTTTTGGGGCGGACGTTAGAACAACAAGCCAGAGGTCGCGCCGCCGCCGCTTTTAGGCAATTGTTGGCACTCCAGCCACAGATAGCGCGATTGATTGCTAACCCAGATAAATTAGAGCAAAAAGCAGAAAATACCCGCCGCCAAGATAGTGTAGAGATTCCTGCCGAACAGGTGCGGGTTGGTGAATGGTTACAAGTTTTGCCGGGAGATAAAATCCCCGTTGATGGTGAGATTCGCTTTGGACAAACTACGGTAGATGAGTCGATGCTGACCGGGGAAGCAGTGCCAGTGATCAAGCAACCAGGGGATCTAGTCACAGCCGGTACTCTCAATCAGTCGGGAGCGATCGCTATTCAAGCCACCCGTACTGGTAGTGATACAACCTTAGCTCAAATTGTCGCCCTCGTAGAAGCCGCCCAAACTCGCAAAGCCCCAGTCCAAAAACTAGCAGATACAGTCGCTGGTTATTTTACCTATGGCGTGTTGGCATCGGCTTTATTCACATTTGTCTTTTGGTACTTTTTTGGCACACATATTTGGCCAGATGTCAATATGTTAGGTGAAATGGCAATGATCAGCCACTCTGCCCATCAACATACACTACAGACATCCACAGCCATCAGCACTTCTGCACTATTGGTGAGTTTAAAGCTAGCGATCGCCGTAATGGTAGTCGCTTGCCCTTGCGCTTTGGGACTAGCCACACCTACAGCTATTCTGGTGGGCACTGGCATAGGTGCAGAAAGGGGTCTATTAATCAAAGGCGGTGACGTATTAGAAAGGGTACACCAGTTAGATACCGTCGTCTTCGATAAAACTGGCACCCTCACGACGGGGAATCCCACAGTTACAGATTGTTTGGTGATTGAGGGAGACAAGGCTAATTCCCATGCCCTATTACAACTAGCCGCCGCCGTTGAAATTGGCACTTATCATCCCCTAGCCAAAGCCATTCAACAGGAAGTAAAACGACAGGAGTTATCTATCCCAGAGGCCGTAGATTTTTACACAGAACCAGGCTTGGGTGTATCTGCTGTAGTCGAGGGTACTAGCGTATTGCTAGGTAACTGGGGCTGGTTGAGTTGGCACGGCATTACCATCAGTGACACCGCCCAACAAATGGCCGAGAAATTGGCAATAGATGGGAAAACCGTCGTAGGCGTGGCAGTTGGCGGCACTTTAGCAGGACTGATTGCCGTGTCTGATAGCCTGAGACCAGATGCTCAAGCCACAGTAGACAAGCTGCGACAAATGGGTTTGCGAGTCATGGTGTTGAGTGGCGACCGCCCAGAAGCCGCCAATGCGATCGCCACTCAACTGGGACTAGATAGCAATGATGTCATCGCGGGTGTCCCCCCGACCAAAAAAGCTGCTGCTATTCAAGAATTACAAAAATCTGCATCTGTCGTCGCTATGGTGGGGGACGGGATCAATGATGCCCCAGCTTTATCGCAAGCAGATGTCGGTATTGCCTTGTATTCCGGGACTGATGTCGCAATGGAAACGGCTGCCATTGTGCTGATGCGCGATCGTTTAAGTGATGTGGTCGAATCAATTTACCTCAGTCGTGCCACCTTCAACAAAATCCGGCAGAATTTATTCTGGGCTTTTGCATATAATACAATTGGTATTCCACTAGCGGCTGGTCTTTTGTTACCCAATTTGGGCTTCGTCCTTAGCCCGTCTAGCGCGGCTGCGTTAATGGCTTTTAGTTCAGTTAGTGTTGTCAGCAACTCAGTCTTACTACGGCGATTAGCTCATCGACCGTAGGTTTCTTCAACGGAGGTAATGTGACAAACTCAATCCTGGTTTTGCCGATTTCAGGTTAAAGTCAGTCCCTATTTTTAGATACAACGCATCTCACAAAACCTATTGAGACTCCTCCAAGAGCTAAAGTAGCTATGAGAGTAGAACCTTATGCTCTACTCTTTTTAGGAAATATGCAACTTTAATACCTACTCAACTAAGTACCACAAACTTCAGTGCGCGAGAATGGCAGGAAACGATACTAAACAAATCTTGATCAATCACGGTTCTAAAGATTCTAGCAACAATGTATCAATGGCAGCAGATACCAATGAAAGCCATCTACTGATTATCGAAGATGATCAAGGTCGTAAGGAATTTCCTTTAGAGCAACCCGTTTATTCTATTGGCAGAGACCGTGAATGTAACATCCGGTTGATGTCACAGTTTGTCTCTCGCCGCCATGCCACACTAGTGAGATTGCCACGAGAGCATAATAGTCATAGCTACTATTACCGAATTGTAGATGGCGATGCCAAAGGCAAACCTAGCTCCAATGGTTTGATGGTTAATGGTCGCAAAATGCCAGCCCATGATTTGAGGAATGAAGACGAAATCGTTTTTGGCCCTCAGGTACGTGCTATTTATTATCTACTGAGAAATACTGAACGACCGGGGCAAACTGACTCTAGCGAGTATGATATTACACTGATAAACCCCGGTATGACCGAAGATTTAGAGGACTAAAAACATTCCAATTCCAGCTAGATTTCGGTGAGCATGTAATTGAGGGTGGGTTTTAGTACATCCTGTTGTGGCTAGCTTGGGAACAAAGCTAGCCCAGTATATACCTTAAATACCAGTAGCAACAGCTATCCCGCCAGACTTTCAATTAAATGCCAATGACGGCTTTGTTCGATCGTTTGCTTGACGAATTCAAACACTTGCCGACAATGATTATCAAGTTGGAGTGGCAATTCCTCATTTTTCACCACAATACTCATTCGGGTTTCTGTGTCGGTAGCTGTTGATTTATCAATTAGTACTTCCACAGTCACTAACTTGGAAAACGAGATATTACCAGGGATTTCACGAGCCATAATGTAATCGGCTGTGTAGTATTGAACATCGAATTCACAATCCTGTAGTAGCTCTATCATTAACCCCTGAAGATGCTCAGGAGGAACAGAAACAATAAATGAACAGGTATAGCGAGCCATAATAGCCCCACGCCTTGCAACAATCCGTCCATCCTATAATACCGAAGCGCCTAAACGTCATGTCACGATAGATTCGTTAAAGTTTTTCTAGAGAATTGGGAATGGGGCATTGGGGTAGCCCTGCGTTGCGCGGGTTCCCAAGGCAGCTTTTGGGGGGAAACTTCCGCCAAAAACGTGCCGCCGCGTTGTAGCAAGTGGCGTCATCGGGCATGGGAAGATGATGAAGAAAAAATTAATGATCCTTGACCCTTGACAAATAGAAAATAACCAATTTCACATACAGGTGCATATGAAAGTAGCAGTTACTGGAGCAACAGGATTTGTTGGTAGTCGCTTAGTAGAAAGACTTCACAAAGAAGGTCATAGAGTGCTGGTGTTAACTCGTAACACTACCTCGGCTCGCAAAGTTTTTCCTACAGAGGCTTTCCCCAATGTAGAAATTGTTGCCTATACACCAACTGTATCTGGTGATTGGCAAGATGCGATCGCGGGTATTGATGGCGTAGTGAATCTAGCAGGAGAACCCATTGCCGAGGAACGGTGGACACCAGCACACAAGCAGGAAATCCTCAATAGCCGTCAGCTAGGTACGCAAAAAATAGTGGAAGCGATACAGAAAGCTAACCCCAAACCCACAGTGTTAGTCAACGCTTCGGCTATTGGTTACTACGGCACCAGTGAAACTGCTACCTTTGATGAAACCAGCCCGACTGGCAACGATTTTCTGGCCCAAGTCTGCCAAGCGTGGGAAGCAGAAGCGACAAAGGTCAAAGATGCTGGTGTGAGATTGGTAATTTTGCGTTTGGGGATTGTATTGGGGCTGGGTGGTGCTTTAGCTAAAATGATTACTCCTTTCAAACTGTTTGCAGGTGGGCCTATTGGTAGTGGTCGTCAGTGGTTTTCCTGGATTCACTTAGACGACTTAGTTGATCTGATTCTGCAAGCACTAACCAAACCAGAGATAGAAGGCGTATACAATGCCACTGCCCCTCATCCTGTCCGTATGGCAGATTTATCCCAAACGATGGGAGAGGTGATGAGTCGTCCTTCTTGGCTCCCTGTTCCGGCTTTTGCTCTAGAAGCCCTGTTGGGAGATGGTGCAAAAGTAGTGCTAGAGGGTCAAGAAGTAATCCCCAAACGCACCCTAGCATCAGGCTTTAATTACAAATATCATCATTTGCAACCAGCACTCAAGGATATTTTGCAGTAATTGGGGCGTAGGGCATGGCGCATGATGTGAATTAACAACATTGTTTTGGGATTACCTATGAAATTACTGCCCAATGCCCTATCACCCATTCCCAGTCTTCTGGAATTTCTGGGAAATCCAACTGATGAGTCCACTGAGAAGCGCCCCCCCCATGAGGATGCCAATGGCTGGGTTAAATAGGGGTTGCCATAGTTGATGCCACACATCTAAGCCTAAGTTTACTCCCAAGGCATCACCAATAGCAGCGATCGCTAACCATCCAAAGCCAAACAAAACCAGAAATACATCCGCAACTAAAATTAAATTTAGCCAATTCAAAATCTTCTCTTTCATCAGCCACCGCGCCCGCAAATTTGGATAAAAACTTAAAACGGGTAATGGACAGCCAATCAACCATTACCTACTACTAAGGTATTTTCTCAAAGTCATCTGACCAATTAGAGGGCAAACAACCGTTTGCCCCTAGGGTTCATTCACATGGTAATTTGTACTTTGGATAGCTCCTAATTACTCTTCAAACAACCAACCTTTAACTTTTGCCAAGCTCTGCCAATCTGGTTTTCTGCTTAAACCATCTTCGATGCTGTTGAGAATTTCATCTCGCCATTCTGGGTTGACAAAAATTAACTGTTGAGCAAAATCAATGTGTTCCCGCAAACCTTTTTGGCCACTTTCTAGCATGGCGACTGCCAGATTCACCCTGGCTTGGGGGTCTTGGGGATTGAGCTTGACTGCCTTCTGTGCAGCTTTGTAAGCGAGGCTAGGTTTATTATCAAGCAGATATAGCCAAGCTAAACAAGTCCAAGCGGGACTACTTTTAGGAGCGCGATCGCACACTTCTTTAAATACAGGAATCAAATCAGCCACAGCTTCTCCAGCTTTATAGCGTTCTAATCCTGTATCAAACAGGGATTCAACTGTTTGAGTCATAGTAATTTCGGTATTAGGCATTAGTCATTAGTCATTAGTCCTCAGTCATTACACAACTGCAAATGACATGAACACCCAGAGGGAGTATTCCCTAAGGGTAGGACAACTGACAATATTACACCCCAAATGACTTACCGCAACCACAGGTTTGGTTGGCGTTGGGATTGGTGAATTGAAAACCCCCGCCAATCATGGCATCGCTATAGTCGAGCATTAAACCATAGAGGTACAATAAGCTCTTGCGATCGCAAACAATCTTGAATCCGTCATACTCAAAAACTTCATCCTGAGGGGTGATCTTGCTACTGTCTTCAAAGTCCATCATGTAAGACATCCCAGAGCAGCCACCTTGTCTCACTCCTACTCGTAAGCAGAGGTCTTTGCCTTGCCTATCCTGGAGGGACTTCACTTGGCTTAACGCTGCTTCGCTCAACTGAATCCCGCGTTGTTGAGGCTGAGTTGCTTGTGTCATCTGCTGTTTCCACTCCTTAAAGTAGTCTGGTAACCTGTGTAGGCTTGTTACTGCCTCTGGGTTGCCTTTGTATGTTTTTGTATTCATTCTAGCGGCATTGCTGTTCCAGGTTGCCAAATTGTAAAGACTCCGTCAAAAGCAGCCACAGGTTTTTATTCTAGAATTGAGAGACTCGGTGTGTTGAAAGATTCGGTGTGTTTAGAGATTCGGTTTTTTTTGTTTGGAGTTTCCGCCTTGTAGCAGCCTGATTCGCAACGAAAAGGCAGGGAAACAGGGTAGAAAACCTACGCCCTTCGGGTGCTATGCACAGTCGCTAACGCTTTGCTTTTTTAATTAACTTACTCTATGACAAGTTTTAATCGCTCTACCAGTCGTCGGTTGAAGAAATTAACTCAAATTCCTTCTGTGTGGGAGGGCGATCGCCGTCCATTGTCGTCATCGCAAACCCGATCCGAGGACTCAGAAGACAAGGGCGATTGTATTCTTTGGGTGGATGGCTCCCAAGGTATTGTTCGAGGTATGGATGTAGTCGTTCCAGAAACTGGGCCAGAAGCAGTTGTTCGCACTTTGATGCGCGCAATGGAGCATCCCCATAGTCCAGCTAAACCCGCCAGACCTCAAAGAATTGTCGTGCGAGACCGCGAGATTCAGTTTTACTTGCGCGGAGTCCTGCAAGACTTGGATATTGCTATTGACTACACACCAGAATTACCTCTAATTGATGAACTGTTTCGCTCCTTTGGGGAAATCCTCGATAGTCAAATCCCCGATTTACCCCCACAATACGCACACAGCTTACGAGATAAGGCATTTGCAATTTGGCAAGCAGCACCTTGGGAGTTCCTAGAAGAACAACAAATCTTGTCAATAGAAATTAATAAATGGGATGTCGGCACACTCTATGCCTCAGTCATGGGAATGCTAGGTATGGAATATGGTATTTTATTCTATCGTTCTGAAGATTCTCTCAAGCAGTTTCGCGCCACAGTTTTACAGGATGAGGGGTCAAAAGGATGTTTAGAAGAAGCTTTCCTCAAGCAAGATTGCTTATTTCTCACTTTTGAACATGCCGACGAAATTGACGAAGATGACGAGCATAAGGGTGATTTAGGTGATCTCCCATCGTCAGAAATTGACCCTACCTTTGGGAATATCCACCCCCTAGAAGGACTACGGTCTGTTTTATATGACGAAGAAGCACTGATCATGTTTGTGGCGCTAGAAAGCCTCATCCGCTTTATCCGCGATCATCGTCGCCAACTTAGTGGAGAATCTTTCCCCAATCTCAGCCGTCGCTATCGCATCTCACTCCCTCACTCCGATGAAGCCACTAAATCACTGTCTGTTACTGTTGCTACTATGCCGAAGTTAGCAGCCGAATTAGAGCAAATGGTAGGCGCTAATGAGCAAGATAGAGCAGTTGGGGTATCTTCTCCTATGTTCCGTTCGTTGCGAGATGACTTGATACCAGAAGACTCTTTCCTCAGTCTGGGAGTGTTGTCTTGGGAGATGCTAGAGTACCTCCGTCAGGGAGTTATCTATCATCAAGTTGGGGATATGAATCAAGTCGGTGACGGATTACCGGTAATTCTAATTCAAACTTCCCGTCCTAAAGCTAAGACTGTCATCGAAAGTATTGAAGCTGCTGGTGGGTTAAAAGCGATTTGCTTTAATCCTGGTGCTGATCCCTACGATGGGAATAAATACGATTTGGGTTTATTACAAACTCAAAATGGTGAGTTGTTCTTGTTCGGTGAATTTTTAGATAACGACCCAATTCATGTAGAAGCTCGCCAGAAATGGAATCAACGGTGTAAAAATACTCAGGGCTACTGTGGCTTAATCATTGCCAAAGGACTGACAGGATCTGCACGGGGAAATCCTCAATTGCGGGATATGATGGCGCTGTTTGAGGCGCGATCGCTTGCACCCAAAGATTTGGGTATTGGTACTCTCCAACTTGTTCCCCAAGTGCAATTTGAATAACTGAAATTACTACATGAAGTACTAATCTATCTCCTGAGAGCGATCGCACTTGGGGGATTTGGAGTATGTAACTATTCTGTGCAGTTAACATGAGTTCGGCGAATCTCTGCCAGTCGGAAAGGGAAGGTTGTGCCTGGTGAAAGCAGGGAAAGGTCAAATCTCTACCACTTCACGCACTAAAGACGCCAACTTATCAGCACTATCGGGAATTGCGATCGCTTTGGCCTTCTCTGCCATTTTTGCCAATTCTACGGGCGATCGCAACAAATTTAAAACCTGATTTTGTAATATCTCAGGCGTCAACTCTGATTGTTTGAACGCTAAAGCCGCACCAGCTTTAGTAAACACTGTTGCATTATGGGTTTGGTGGTCTTCAGCCGCAAAGGGGTAAGGAATCAAAATTGCTGGGGTGCCGCATACCGCCAATTCTGTTAAGCTACCCGCACCGGAACGGCTGATAGCTAAATTTGCCCGTCGCAACAGCGCCGCCATATTGTTGTAAAATGGCAACGCAATATACTGCGAATGTTTGAGACTATCCGCTTCTGGATCTTGCTCACCAGTCAAATGCACTACATAAGCACCTGCATCAAACCATGCATGAGCTGACTGACGGACTAATTTATTGATACCAACAGCACCTTGGCTACCACCAAAGACGATAATTAAAGGAACGCCATCAGGTATTGGTAAATCTAGGGAGGTATCAATTCCCTGATCCAAGAATTGCCTGAGCGCAGCTCCTCTGAAAGAAGCTCGTACTGGTGTCCCCACGTAGACATTTTTGGCACGAGGTAAGTACTTGGCAGCGACTTCAAATCCCAACGCTACCGCCGCACACCAAGGTCCAAAAAAGCGTGTTACCTTACCAGGTAAGGCATTCGATTCATGAAACACCACAGGTAAACCCAGAGAACGCGCCGCAATCACTGCTGGCCCGGCAATATAACCCCCTGTAGTGAACACACCTTGAAATTTTCCCTGCTTCAAGATTCGTCTCACTTCCAGAATCGAGCTGATGAGTCTCACCAAGATGCGTAGAGATGACAAGCCAAATCCTTGTTGGAACCCTTCTACTGCAATAGTATTCAAGGGATACTGTTGAGGAACCAGCTGAGTTTCTAGGCGATTGGGGACACCCAACCATTCAATTTCATAATCTGGCAGTTTTTCGGCCAGTGCGATCGCTGGAAACAAGTGTCCACCAGTCCCACTAGCAGCTATTAGTAATCTAATCGGTGCATCTATCATTAAATCTCTACCGTTTAGCTCCTAACTTAATTAAGATAAAACAATTTCCTGACGTAGTTTACTCAAATCAGTAAAATATTCCCAATGACTAAGATTATTGCCTTATTGATCAATCGCCAACGCCAGTCACCCAAGCGGATCTGGCCAGTTGCATTCCTACTAACACTGGGGATTATTAGTGGATGGCAATGTGCTCAAGCCAGTACACCCCAAAATGCTCCTCCGGAACTCAAAAACTTGTTAACACAAGTTGATGCGGCGGCTAGCCAGGGTGATGTCAAAAAGGTGATCGAATTCTACAGCCCCAATTTCACTCATGGCGATGGCTTAAACCGCCAGACTTTAGAAAAAGCCTTGACTGAACTTTGGCAGCGATATCCCAAATTAAGATACAGTACACAGCTGCAATCTTGGAAGACTGAAGGCAATGCTATTGTTGCCGAGACGGTAACTAATATCACTGGTTTGCCTTCTACTAACAGCAACAACCTGTCTCTCAATGCCACAATTAAATCACGTCAGCGCGTTTCTGGCACAAAAATTGTCCACCAAGATATTTTGTCGGAACGGACTTTAGTCACCTCTGGGAAAAAACCACCTCAAGTTGACATCAAATTACCTGAGCAGGTCAAGGTTGGTCAACAGTATAATTTTGATGCGATCGTCCAAGAACCACTGGGTGACGATTTTCTTTTAGGGAAGGCATTAGAAGAACCTATTAAAGCCGATAAGTATCTCAACTCCACACCCATAGATTTGGAATTACTCACATCTGGCGGACTTTTTAAGGTCGGACGCGCCCCATCTACTCCTGGTAATCAATGGGTTTCTGCCGTGATTCTCCGGGGTGATGGGATGACAATGGTAACTCAGCGTTTACAAGTGGTCAATAAGTAAGGGGCTTTATTTAATGTTCGTAGTCAGGACTTTAGTCCTTCATGCTTAAGCACTACACTGCTTCGCAGAAACCGTAGGATAGTGCTGACTACGAACCTAGCAAAACTTTTTTGATTGTTTAAAAAGCTCATGCTCAAAAAGGCCTCTTTCGTGTTGCCTCTTGCCTGTTGATCGCACTTGTGCCACGCTTTTCTGCGAAACGCTTTGCGAACACGCACGATGCAAACAATACTAATTTAAAACAAGAATGTGACAAATGGATAGGGGCACAACATTGTTGTGCCCCCAATAAAAATTCATGTGTCGTAAACGTGATTTGAAAAATCAAAGCGGATTGCCATAGATTCAGCAATACCAAAAATTTATATTAGTTGCTAGTTTTAATTTTCCTCTACTGGTGGAGTTTCTGGAACTGTAGAGAAATATCTATTAATCCCATTCAGCAGTGGCACTAATAAAATCAGCATACATGCAGAATACAAGTCACCACCCCAACTATCATGCAACCAATAAAAAGCTGCTTCTTGACCTGTACCGTGAAAAAAGGTGAGCATAGTGTTACGGATTATATTAGCAATAATGCTAATGAGCACGGCAAGAGATAAAAACCAAACAGTTGTACGACGTGAAGATAAACTACTAGTCCAATAAAGTAACATTAAGCTAACGTAGACTGTCGTAAATAACATTTTCAGTCCCGCACAATAAGGGGCAACCTCTACAATCCTGCCGCCTACATATAAGTTAATTTCATCGACAGTCACGTCCATACCAAACTGATTTAGGATGAAACCGGCTGAACCTGCAATAAAACTTTGAAGGGGAAAAGTATAGGGAGTGATTAAATACGGTAATTCCGTTGGAGTTGCAAGAAATACTAGCAAAAATGGGAATCCCTGTAATCGGAACCCTGATATGCCCTTAAACCATATACATAATCCAGCAAGTATTGTAGGCAAAGAAAGGTTAACCCACTCCCCCACACCACTCAAATAAAAAACTCCCCCCACTAATAGCAGGACAGCACCTAAAGGATGAGTGGTATCTGGTAGACGCTGCCATTGTTTCCGTTGTAACCAAACTAGATAAGCTGCAAAGGGTAAACCAATCATCCCGTGGCTAAAATATTCATGTTCTATGCTAATGCTTTTGTGTATCCAGCCGTCTACCCAGTGGAGCAATATAGGGGCATAAAGTAGCACTAAAACAGCTAAGATTCCTATATTGAAAAGTTGCGATGTGTTTCTATTTTTAACCTGTAGTGGAATTGCCATTGTTTCTAATAATTCAGAATTGAACAACTAACTAGTATTAACTAGTACAGTACGGCGTAAATAGCGCAAAGTTGGCGGTGTCGGTTTCCGCCCCGCCAAACTTTGTAAGAGAGACATACCATTTAAAATCTCTGAAAACCTTACGCTGTATTCATTTTGAATTTTGAATTCACGGTGGTACTAGTGAGCAGTAATGAGTTGTCAGCCTGTTTATATAACAATATGATTTGATGATTGTCAAAAACTTAATATCTGTAGCATGGGCAATGCAAACCAGATCATGATCTTGGTGAGCATTGCTTACCCTACGATGTATATTTCAACAATCTGATATGTATCATATATCTTGGCTAACAACTGAGTACCAAATTAGATGTACAACAACTGTTGTTTTTCGCTACTGAGAATTGATGCGATCGCTGTTACTACTTCTCTAATTTGGCTATTACTTAAACCAGGGTACATGGGTAAGGATAATATTTGTTTTGCCAGCTTTTCTGCTTGGGGAAAATCTCCCAATTGATAACCTAGGTTAGTGAATGCTGGCTGTAAATGGCAGGGTATTGGGTAGTGAATGCCGGTTTGAATTCCCAATGCTGTCAATTTGTCCTGAATTTGCTGGCGTTCTAGAGGACAAGAATCATCTACTCTGATTACATAAAGATGATATACATGACCTGTACCACTGTGGTTTTGCATGGGGACAATACCAGCAGATGCTAGAGGTAATAATTCCAAATCATACTGTTGGGCAATACTTAAGCGATCGCTATTCCATTTTGGTAAATGTGGTAGCTTTTCGCGCAACACTGCTGCTTGCAAGGTATCCAAGCGACTATTCGTACCTGATTCAATATGTAAATACTTTTGAGTGGAACCGTAATTTCGCAAGCGCAGCATTTTTTGGGCGATATTCGAGTCTTTTGTTAACAGCATTCCTCCATCCCCAAATGCCCCTAAATTCTTACTGGGATAAAAACTAAACGCTGCTGCAATCCCCACTGCACCAGCCCGATATCCATCCCTTTGTGCCAAGTGTGCTTGTGCTGCATCTTCAAAAATTAGCAGTTTGTAAGTTTTTGCAAAGTCTAATAGTTGCCGTGGCGATACCATTTGACCATAAAGGTGTACCGGAATAATTGCTTTGGTGCGGGGCGTGATTGCCCTTGCTGCTGCTTCTAAATCTATTAAAGCTGTCTGGCGATCGCAATCTACAAAAACTGGTTTTGCTCCGACGCGTAGCACTCCAATCAATGTAGCGACAAAAGTATTAGCAGGTAAAATCACCTCATCGCCAGCACCAATATTACACGCTTCCAAACCGAGAGCGATCGCATCGGTTCCTGATGCCACACCTACTCCATACTCTGTGCCAGATGCAGCTGCAAATGCTGTCTCAAAATCTGAGACAGCTTGCCCCAAAATAAAATCGCCCTGTGCTAATACAGACTGAATTGCCTGTTCTAGTTGACGTTGAATCGGCTGGTGTTGTAAATTAAGGTCTACAAAAGGAATTCTAATAGTTGTTTTATTCATCTTCAAAAATCCCCGAAAATTAAATATCAAAATCTTTTTTGTAAAAACCTACTTCCTTTATGGCTTAATAAAATCAAATTAGCAAATTTTATTTATGATAATTTAGTGGAATTTCAGTGTACTTTTTTGATATATATTTATGTTGATTAATGCTCATAACACAGCTACTAATATGGAATAGATTCCCAATACTAGTACAAATTATCTAAAAATTATATTTTTCCAGTTATGACGATAAAAAATGCCTCCAACTCATGTTTAATATAAAACCAAAAAATTAAAATATGCTTTTAATTAAAATTCTGTTTTCTCAGCATAAATCATTAGAGATAAAACAGGCATAGTTTACAATTTCATGATTAAATTTAGGAGATTAATTAAGGTTCATGTAAAAGTCTTAAAGTACACCACTCTATATTCTATGAAATTACTGTTTTTAAATTCCAGTTAATAACACTCCTAGTGAATTTTACGGATTAAACATTTTAGTTAAAACAAAGTTGAGTATAAACACGATGAACTTCCTGATCACATATGGGAATAGCACAAGATATCTTTTCTATCTCTAGTATTAGGTTACCCTTGTTATATGCAAAACTAACGCTATGAGCAGGAAAATCTAAATTAATAGTGATTACACTAGTTTTGAACCACAATATTTATTACCAGTAGTTATGAATTCGTAGATGCTTAAATCACCTGTTTATAGATGAGGAAAAAATTTTGTTGCCAATTTGTTTGTCGGAGGCAAAATTAGGGAATGCTTAAAAATAGTAAATAATAACCCAAAAATAGCGGTTATATGAACTACAGTATCGAGCAATTATCAAGGTAGCGGTGGCAATGTTAGAGCCTGAAAACAACTTATTTGCCCTAAAGGATGGTTGGGCTTCCCCAGAAACAAGAGAGCAACAACGCCTCAAAGCATTGTCAGATTTGAGTTTGCGGCAATCAGAAACTATTCCAGTCTTTGAAGAAGCTACTCAAACTGCTGCCCACTTTTTGGAAGCACCAATTTCCATATTGGGATTTATAGATCAAGAGCGCCACTGGTTTAAGTCAGCAGTGGGTTTATCTAGACTAGGACTGATGAATCATCTGGCTCAAAGTCGCCAACTGTTACGCCGAGAGTCCTTTTGTACCCAGGTTGTAGATAGTCATCAATTTTTAGTAATTAATGATACACAAAAACTCACAGATCCCGTACTTGCTGCCAGCAAATTAGTGCAGGATTATGGCATTCGAGCTTACCTAGGAGCACCATTGATTGACGCTTCAGGTTATTGTCTGGGTGCATTGGCGGTGATGGATTTAATGCCGCGAAACTTTACAAATCGAGATATTGAGTTTTTACAAATCATTGCTCGCTGGAGCATGAGTGAATTTGAACGTAATCGACTGTTGCAAGGAAAGTCGGAAATCATTGTTCCGAGTACACCCACCTTGTTACTTAACGACAACAGCAGCAGTGAGATCAGAATCAACCCATCCACGTTAGAAGAAGACTCTGTTTCTACCAAACAACTAAAATTAGAACTTTTAGGGCAGCTAACTCAAGAGTTGCGGACGCCTTTAACATCTGTATTAGGCATGGCCAGTGTCCTAGGACGTGAAATTTATGGGCCTTTAACAACTAAACAGAGAGAATATGTAGAAATCATTCAACATAGTGGGCGATACTTACTCTCTTTGGTGAATGAAATTACTGAATTAGGAACAATGGATGACAGCTCAACTGAGCTAAATCTAGCTCCTGTAGATATTGAAATGCTATGTCAACAAGCTATCAATACCCTAGAAGAAGCGGCTAACCGTCGTGAGCAAGATATTCGCCTGTCTATAGAACCTGGACGCAGTCGCATTTGGCCTTTAGATAAAGACAAGGTGCGGCAAATACTTTACCATTTGATTTTTAGCGTCATTCAACTTTCTGCTACAGGTAGCGTTGTTCGTATTCACGTCTCTTATAAAGACAACACTCTCAACATCACTGTTTGGGTTTCCCATCCTTGGCTAGGAGACGGTATTACAGAAGTTGATCCTTACTTTCGTCCCAGTCCCTTGTCCTTACTGGAGCTTACAGGTGAGATGGCGACCTACAATATTCATGCAGAAAACCATGACTCATTTATTGGCTCACCAATAGCAGTAGACAGGCCAAGCAACTTAAATGATTCCCACTCAGATGTTTTGACTGTCAATTCAGGTATAAATTTACCGAAACCGCATAATAGTTTATCCCGCGAAAGCTTGGGTATATTACTTAGCTGCCAACTGGCAGAATTACATCGAGGACACATTTCTATTCAAGGTTCACCAGAATCAGGGTATCGCTATGTGCTAGTTTTGCCACTACAACTAACGACAACTTCCCCAGAAGCTGTTAATGATGTTTCATAAGCAGTAACGCTATCCGGAATTCAAAATGAATACAGCATCAACTTTTAATTGATTTTTTCGATGCCTAGCGGCTCAAGGCAGGGTATGGTTGCTTTACTTTTGCTGTGCTGTGCTAGTTTGACCTGACTAAATTCCCAATTTCTCATTTGCGTTATTACCTTTTTACAACTACCCGCATTATGATTAAGTCCAAGTTCTATGCGGTCGTACTAACTGGTGACAGCGTTGTTTATGAATTTAGTTTGGCAAAAATTCACATTATCTTATTTACCGATTTCAGAATATCTTGCTGGCAGCTACCTGCACCGCTCTTTTGTGGGTTTATTGCACTCCTGGCGGCAAAGTAGTGTTCTTTTGAAGTGGGGAGACCAGATAGCTGTTGTCTTACTCAGTCTCGTCTATGGTCTAGCACCATTTGTCTCTAGCACTCTTGTGGGTTTGTTGATAGCAGCTTGTGTGGCGTTTTGGTTACTGCTGACTTTATCGGATGAAGCAACACCAAAAGCCTCATTTTTTACCCCTATTCATCTGTTGGTATTAGTCTACTGGGGAATTGCTGTAGTAGCTACAGCATTATCGCCAGTTAAAAAGGCTGCATTAAATGATTTGGTGGTGTTAACGCTCTATTTGCTGCTGTTTGCCCTTTGTGCCAGGGTACTAAGGTCATCTCGTCTGCGCTCTTGGATTATTACCCTTTACCTACACATATCACTAATTGTTAGTGTATATGGGTTGCGGCAATGGTTTTTTGGTGCGGCAGCACTGGCAACTTGGGTTGATCCAGAATCACCTCTGGCTAAAACTACAAGGGTTTACAGTTATTTGGGAAATCCTAATTTATTGGCTGGGTATCTTGTACCGGCTGTAATTCTCAGCTTAGTAGCAATTTTTGCGTGGCAAGGCTTGCCCAAGAAAGCTTTGGCGTTAACTATGTTTATGGTTAATACTGCTTGCTTGGTACTAACTTTTAGTCGTGGTGGCTGGATTGGCCTAGTAGTTGCTGTTTTTGCAGCCATGATATTGCTGATTTATTGGTGGAGTGTGCAAATGCCTCCTTTTTGGCGCACTTGGTCGTTACCAATTATCTTAGGAAGTCTGATTGGAGTATTGGTGCTGGCAGTAATATTTGTTGAGCCTCTGCGCCTGCGCGTTTTCAGTATTTTTGCTGATCGCCAAGATAGCAGTAATAATTTCCGTCGGAATGTTTGGGATGCTGTCTTTGAGATGATACGCGATCGCCCGATTATTGGTATTGGCCCTGGTCACAATTCTTTTAATAAAATCTACCCCCTCTACCAACGCCCTCGTTACACGGCTTTGAGCGCCTATTCAATTTTGTTAGAAATTGCGGTGGAAACTGGCTTTGTTGGTTTAGGTTGTTTTCTTTGGCTGATTATTGTGACTTTAAATGCTGGATGCATACAAATGGGACGATTGCGGCAATTAGCTAATCGACAGGGTTTTTGGTTAATTGGGGCGATCGCCTCTATGGTGGGTATGCTGGCGCATGGTGCAGTTGATACTGTTTGGTTTCGTCCAGAGGTAAATAGCCTTTGGTGGCTGATGGTGGCTTTGATTGCTAGTTACTGGACACCTTTAAATCAAAACCAAACTCCAGAAATTAATTCACCTGATCAAGAACCTATGGCGAGCTAAAAAAAGTTCAGTTGCCAGTAGTTCTTCTACGGGCAACTGACAACTGATACCAATTTAAATTTAGCGCTAGCTAGTCCCTGTAGCTAGTGGCTCCTGGCGCATTGGGATCACGATAACGGGTTGGCTCATCGTCACGTCTTCTACCCATCAAACCAGCTAAACCAAATAAACCAATTAATCCTAGCCAACCCCAATCAAAATCATCACGAGTCTCATAAGTTCTCGTCCTTGGTACAACATCTGTGGGGGGTGGAGTTGTCACCTGGGCGTTTACGGGTAAGGTTAAAGGCAAAATCGCCATACTCAACGTGAGAATGCCAGTACCTAATAATTTGCTCCAATTATGTATCATGGTAAGAATTCCTCATTGCTGCCAAAGTTACTCACCACTTTATCGAGTCCCAAAATGAGCAGAATCAATCTGTGGCTATAAACTAAGAGTTTTTGCAACTCATGCTGAGGACATACAACATGGTTGGGAATTCCATCAATTTTTTGTTCTAGTGTGATAGTTCAGTCACACAGTGGTTTAATAATTTTTCATGGCTCGTTGAATGTCTCGTTGATCTTGGCGTCGTTTCAAGTCTTCGCGTTTATCGTGGAGCTTTTTCCCTTTGCCCAGTGCTATACTCACTTTCACTCGCCCGCGTTTGAAATACAATTTCAACGGAACTAGAGTTAAACCCTGCTGTTCTACCTTGCCAATTAGCTTCCGAATCTCTTGGCGATGCAGTAGCAACTTGCGTGTGCGGCGGGGTTCATGATTAAAATATTGTCCGCTAGCGTTATAAGGAGAGATATGGACGTTAATTAGCCATATTTCGCCGTCACGAATCAAAGCATAGCCATCTTGGAGATTTACTTTACCTGCTCGAATCGACTTCACCTCAGTTCCTACCAGCTGAATTCCAGCCTCGTAGGTTTCCAAAATTTCATACAAATAACGGGCTTGACGATTGTCGCTAATAACTTTGTAACTTTCGCTCTTATCACTCATTGAAAATTTTGCGTGCCTTGAATGTGCCTAATGAATCGTTTAAACAAACTTGTAAATTTGTCCTGGGGATGTTAAACCACTATAGGTGGTGATTTGGATATCAGCCTTATCTTATTAATGTAGCTTTTTCAAGTTCTCAATTAACAGTTTTCCCACAAACTTGGTTTGTGGAATCTCCTCTAAACGTTAAATTAAAATTTACATAGGGGTGAGCTATTGCTTAATAAATCTTGGTTAGTTGTTACAAATTAAAAAAGTTTTTTGGCATCGGCAGTACTAGTAGTTAAAAGTAAGTTACAATTTATTAATAATTTCTAAAGATTTAAGATTTTCTTTATAAATCAACCCACAGGCAGTCATTAGCTAGTGATCCTGTCATAGTATGAGACATGAGGACACTATTATTGCTTGTGTTCACTAGTTGCGCTTGTAGAAGCAAATTTCTCAGTCAAAAAAAATGCTAGGGGTCTACTGTCCATGCCCTTGACGATCCTTGTAGTGGATGACGATCTGGGCACTCGTCTGTCTATTAGCGATTATCTTGAACTGTCTGGCTACTCGGTGATTACGGCTAATGATGGTCAAGAGGCTTTGACGATGGTGGTGGATTATCATCCTGATTTGATCGTCACCGATATTGTCATGCCACGGATGAATGGCTATGAATTGGTGCGCCGAGTGCGTCAACAACCAGCGTTTCGTTTATTGCCTGTAATCTTATTAACAGCACGAACTAAGACCCAGGAGCGAATTTTGGGTTATCAATCGGGGTGCGATTTATACTTGCCTAAGCCTTTTGAATTAGAAGAGTTAGCCGCAGCGATTCGTAATCTTTTGGAGCGATCGCAAATCATTCAATCTGAGTATCGCTTTTCGCATAGGGAGAATCTGGACAATTCCACCCAAACAAAATCAGTGGAAGCCCAGTCTGCTCAGTTTTCTCATATTCATAAATCTGAGTTGCTTTCTTCTCTGACTACCAGAGAACAAGAAGTACTAGAACTTTTGACTCATGGTCTTTCTAATGCCGATATGGGTCATCAGCTGCACCTGAGTCCGCGCACAGTAGAAAAGTACGTTAGTAGCTTATTGCGAAAAACAACAACTAGTAACCGAGCCGAACTGGTACGTTTTGCGATTAAGCACGGTTTGGTAGAATAAGTCGCAGAAAAAATATTTTTTTCAATACTCAGTACTGATGCAGGGCTTAAGTTCTTGTTTTCTGGCTAGTGATATATTCCAGGAGACCTTCACAGGCATCGACTAACAGATCAATTACCTCATGAAATCCTTCTGAACCACCGTAATAGGGATCTGGAACTTCTTTGAGGGTATAACGAGAACAAAAATCACACATCAAATGTACTTTATGGTCAAATTGCTGACTTCGATCCAGAGAGAGAATATTTTCGTAATTCTCTTGATCCATTGCCAAAATCACATCAAACTCTTGAAAGTCTGATTTTTGAAACTGGCGTGCTCGACCCCGGAGTTGAATTCCCAGCTTTGTAGTAGCCGCAGCACTCATGCGCCGATCAGGTGGGCTACCAATATGATAACTAGATGTCCCAGCAGAATCGCACAGGATACTTTCACTCAAGTTAGCCTGTGCAATCAGATGATTCATAATATTTTCTGCCGATGGCGATCGGCAGATATTTCCTAGGCAGACAAACAGCAGCTTATAAGGCATAAATATCTTTTGTCCTTTATCCTTTGTCAATAGTCATTTGTCCACAGTTATTGACTACAGACTAATGACTAATGACAAATGACTATTGACTAAAACCCAGGTAACTCCAAGCCACTGGTTAAGTCTTCCATACGTTCCCGCATTGTGGCTGTGGATTTGTTGTAGGCATCCTTCATGGCAGCTGTCACGAGATCGGACAGGACTTCTGCACCCTCTCCTAAAGCATCGGCAGAAATTTCCACCCGCTTGGGTTCTTGATTGCCACTGACAAACACCTTGACCAAACCACCACCAGATTCTCCGAGAATCTCTAATTGCTCCAATTCTTCTTGGAGACGTTTTGCACCTTCTTGAACTTGCTGTGCCTTTTTGAAAGCGTCGGCCAGTTCTTTCATTTTTCCCAAGCCGAAGCCAAACCCCTGTCCTTTTCCTGTCATAGTTGATTGTCCGCGTGTGCGTTGAATAACAACAAATCAAATTCAATTATAGATGCGGCGAGTAATTTGCCTCTTTTTTTACTCAGAATTCTTGCATCGCTGGCTAAGAATAGGAAATAGGGCATGAGGACAAATATGTCCTATTCCCTATGTCCCATGCCCCATTTTTAACAAGCCGCTTGAAACTCTCCAAGCATTTTGACTTCTGGCTCTAACCAAACAGACCAACGGTCTTGTACTTGGTGTTGAATGTGACGGATGAGACAAAAGATATCACTAGCTTTAGCGCCGCCACGGTTAACAATAAAATTGGCATGGAGTTGTGCTACTTGTGCTCCACCGATTTGAAACCCTTTGAGTCCAGTTTGTTCGATTAGCCACCCGGCAGATTGAGGCTTGGGATTACGGAAGACGCTACCACAACTAGGAAAGTTGTAGGGTTGGGTGGACAGCCGATGCTGTTTATGTTGCTTGGTTGCTGCTAAGACTTGTGCTGGGTCAGCACCTGGTCGGAGTTGGAAAGTGGCTTGGGTAACAATGGGTTGATAACACCTTTGTGTGCGAGCGGTGTCGCGTAGATCAGGGGCATCGCTACGTTGTAGTAATGAAGTCCGGTAACTATAACCTAACTCCGAGGGTGTGAGAGTTTGGAGTGTACCGTCAGCTAGCAGTACTTGAGCGCTGACTAACATGTCTGCGATACAGCTATTGTGTGCCCCAGCATTCATAACGACAGCACCTCCAACAGTGCCGGGGATACCTACAGCCCACTCTAATCCTTGCCATCCCAAATCTGCTGCTTCCCATGCCAAGCTGGGAATTGACTCTCCTGCCGCCACGGTTAACTGACCTGTTTCTGGGTCAAAGTGGCTATAACGGAGATGACGAGTAGCAATAACTAAGCCTGGTAAACCGCGATCGCTTACCAATAAATTAGAACCTGCACCCAGTATTGTTACTGGAATTACATGTTCTTTTGCGTACTGAATACTTGCTTGTAATGCTTCTATATTCCGGGGGGCAGTGTACCATTCGGCTGCACCACCAACTCGATAGGATGTAAACGCTGACAAGGAAGCCTGGGACTTGATTACACAATCAGTGCCAGGTAAGTAAATTACCTGACCATTGACGGAATTAGCTGTTTCCTGTTTCTGTGTGGTTAAATTAGAAACTGTGCAAACGTTGCCAGTTACCTGGGAGATTGTCATCTTTTAGGTCAATTGGTAAAATTTTTACATTTTTCAACCGTGTATTTACGGTTGCAACTAAATCTTTTTATGGAACTTTTGCAAGATGGACAATGAGATTCAGCACCCAGCTAGTGTCCGCAATTAGGATGTGGCTTTTGCTGGTTCACAAAGTGTGCTGATGACATCGGGAATTGCCTGATTTAAGTTCCCCGCACCCAGGAACAGTGCTAAGTCTCCAGGACGTAGCGTTTGTAGTAAGAACTCGCACACAGATGGTAAGGTTGGTTGATAGACCACGTGTGGTTGTTGTTTCGCAATTGCTTCTGCCAACAGTTCACCGCTAATTTGCCCTAAATTGGGTTCCCCGGCGCTGTAAATATCAGTTATTACCACCAAATCAGCATGAGTAAAAGACTCGGCAAATTCTTCTAAAAATGTTAGTGTGCGACTATAACGATGGGGTTGGAAGATTGCAACGACTCTTTGCCCTGGTCTTGCTTGGAGACGTGCTGCTGCGAGAGTGGCACGAATTTCGCTAGGGTGATGAGCATAGTCATCGATGAAGGTAATACCTCCGACTTCTCCCCGGAACTCAAAGCGGCGTCTTGCTCCTTCAAAGCTGGCAATACCCTTGGCTATCTCTCCAAATTCTAAACCTAAGACTCGACCTACTGCCACTGCTGCGAGGGCATTGCTAAGGTTGTGTCGGCTGAGTAGTTTTAAATTTAATACACCTAAAGCTTTACCTTTCTCCCAGACTAAAGCAGTGGTGCCATCAGCACGATAGTCAATACTGGTAACGGTGTAATCGGCGTTGGTATCTTGGTGTAGGCTGTAGCTGATTGTTGGTTGTAGGCGATCGCGTACTGTTGCACAATCAACACTAGCAATTAAGGTTTTACAACCCTTGGCAAACTTTTGGAAGATGTCTACCACTTCTTCTAATGTGTCGTAGTGATCGGGATGATCCAGTTCAATATTGGTGATAATACCAATCTCTGGAGCGTGTTTTACCAAAGAACCATCCGATTCATCTGCTTCAGCTACTAGATACCGACTTTCTCCTAAGCGGGCATTACCCTCCCAAGCTTTTACTTCTCCACCCACAAGAATTGTTGGGTCTAACCCAGCTTCTAGTAGCATATAACCAATCATACTGCTGGTTGTAGTTTTGCCGTGGGTGCCGGCAACTGCAACACTGTGGTAATCCGCAATCAAAGCAGCTAGTACATCCGAACGATGTAAAATTGGGCAACCTAATTCCAGTGCTGCTTTGTATTCTAAATTGTTGGTGTTAATTGCTGTTGAACAAATTACTTGTGGCAGTATTGACTGATTAAAAGCAGGTAATTCTTCTGGTGAATTTAATCCTACTTCTGCCGTTTGCCTAGGGCGAAAGAATTCAAGATTACTTGCCTCTTGTCTCCCAAAAATATGAGTGCCGATAGATTCTAACTTTCGCGTAATGTGGTTAGGACGAAGATCCGAACCTGATACTGGCAATTGACGCTTTGCTAGAACATATGCGAGCGCGGACATTCCTATGCCGCCAATTCCAATGAAATGAAATGGTTTGCCGCTAAAATCTACTGAATTACTCATTGATTGCTCCTCTTACACCACACCACACCATAATCGCAAATAACACGCGTATCATAACAGGAATTTGTTTTTTACTGTAACTGTTACTGCATCTTTTTTGTATCTGACGTTCTGTTGATTTTTTCCCCTTGTTTTTTAGGTTCAGAATGATTTTACCTTTATTAGAGGTTTTTGCTATTTCTGAACTGTATCTTATGATTATTCTGAAAATTTCTGCCACATCGGGAAAGAAATTCTTGTAATGCCAAATACATAATTTGCAGTTTCCTTACGAGAATTGGCTACAATAGTAGACTCATAGTGAAAATGCTTTTGAATTAAACCAAAAGACGAGTCCAGAATTGACTACAATAGTACATTAGATAATGAAACTATTTTGCAATTGATTATAGAAGTCTAATGTAACTGGATGCAGCAAATAGCAATTTTTGGTGGCACATTCGATCCAATTCATTGGGGACACCTACTCTTAGCAGAGACAGCTTTACAACAGTTACCCCTAGATCAAGTAATTTGGTTGCCATCATTCAAACCTCCACATAAACAAGCGGCTTTGTTTAAGCATCGGGTGGCAATGCTACAACGAGCCACACAAGATCATCCCGCGTTTACCATCTCACTGATTGAGTTGAATCGCTCTGGGACGTCTTATGCCATTAACAGTCTGATCGACTTATCTGCTGTTTACCCAAATACTCACTGGTACTGGATTGTCGGCTTGGATACTTTCCAAACCTTACCCCGTTGGTACCGTGGACACGAATTAGCACAAATGTGTGATTGGTTGATCGCACCCAGATTTCTAGGTGGTGAGACTATAGCTCAAAGTGAATTAATCTGCAAGCAAGTGGAGGAAGAACTGCGGGATCAGTTTTTTACCATTCGCTGGCAATTCTTGCATATACCTTTAGTAGGAATTTCGTCAAGTCTAATTCGCCAATTTATCCGGGATCACCACTCTATTCGCTACTTAGTTCCAGAATCGGTAAGGTCTTACATCAGCGCACATCAGCTTTACTCAAATAAATCTGAATAAATTATGTGTTTTTTTCTGGATCTAACACTTGATGGTTATTAAAGCTCCCCCCCTTTGCGATATGATTGGGGTCAAGATATCAACTTATAGGCATAAATACAGAGGGCAAGACACTGTGATTAGAGTCGCAATCAACGGTTTCGGGCGAATTGGGCGTAACTTTGCGCGTTGTTGGCTGGGTAGAGAGAACAGCAATATCGACCTTGTTGCTGTCAATGACACATCAGACCCTAGAACCAATGCTCACCTGCTGAAGTATGATTCGATGTTAGGGAAGTTAAAGGATGTTGACATTTCAGCTGATGATAACTCTATCACTGTTAACGGTAAAACCATTAAATGCGTATCTGATCGCAATCCAGAAAACTTGCCCTGGAGAGACTGGGAAATTGATTTAATTATCGAGGCAACAGGTGTTTTTACCAGCAAAGAAGGGGCACTAAAGCATGTCAATGCTGGAGCCAAGAAGGTGTTGATCACCGCTCCTGGTAAAAATGAAGATGGTACTTTTGTGGTTGGTGTGAATCATCAAGATTACGACCACAACATACACAACGTCATTAGTAACGCCAGCTGTACCACCAACTGCTTGGCGCCCATTGCCAAAGTGTTGAATGATAAGTTTGGCATTATCAAAGGTACGATGACAACTACCCACAGTTATACTGGCGATCAGCGTTTGCTAGACGCTTCTCACCGGGATTTACGCCGGGCAAGGGCAGCAGCCATCAACATTGTGCCTACATCCACTGGTGCAGCAAAAGCTGTGGCATTGGTAATTCCCGACCTGAAAGGCAAGCTGAATGGCGTTGCTTTACGGGTACCGACTCCGAACGTATCAATGGTAGATTTCGTAGTTCAGGTTGAGAAGCGTACTATTACGGAAGAAGTCAACCAAGCACTCAAAGATGCCTCAGAAGGACCACTGAAAGGAATTTTAGACTACAGCGAATTACAACTAGTATCATCCGATTACCAAGGTAGTGATGCATCTTCGATTGTTGATGCTAGCTTGACTTTGGTTATGGGCAATGACTTGGTAAAAGTTATGGCTTGGTATGACAACGAGTGGGGCTACAGTCAGCGAGTTCTGGATTTGGCAGAACTCGTAGCCGAGAAGTGGCATTAATTTAGTTAGTAGGGAATAGGGAACAGAGAACAGTAATGACCCCAATACCTGATAAATAAAAGTCTCTGAGAATAAAATTAGGGCGAACAACCGTACCCTGTGGGTTCCGCTTTAGCGATACGCCCCTACGAGAAATGTTGAAATCCTTGGCTAAGACTGAGTACTTGGTCAGGGATTTTTCTGTTTTCATCGTGTAATACTACTGCGCTTGAGGATGTGATAGTGCCGATAATTGCTGCACCGCGTCCTAGCTGTTGGACTAAAGTAACGGCTGGTGCTTTTGGTAAGCAAAACACTAATTCAAAATCTTCACCGCCGTATAAGGCATATTCGAGGGATTTTTCTGGTGTCAGCCAGTGTGCAAACACTGCTGGTAAGGGAATTTGCCGAGATTCAAGCATAGCGCCAACACCACTGGCGCGGCAGATTTGAACGACAGCATCTGCTAAACCATCGCTGCTGTCCATACCAGCAAGGGTCAGGGGAGGAGGATAGGAAGCGAAGATATTCCAGAGGATAGGTAAGACATCTAAACGTGGCTGGGGACGCTGATGTGCGGCGATTAAAGCCGTCTTTTGGGCATCATTGAGGTTTGTACCTGATTCGGGATGTAAGAGCAGTTCTAAGCCCCCACGGGAGGCGCCATGAATACCTGTAACCACGATCGCATCTCCCACTTTTGCAGCTGCACGGCGGATAATTTGATCAGGGTGAGCTTGACCAAAGGCGGTGATTGATAAAGTAATGACAGGCGATCGCACGATATCACCGCCGACAATGGGTGTATTGTACCTTTGCAGGCATTCTGTCATCCCTTGGTACAAGCGTTCCACCCAACTGACACTGACTTCACCAGGAATTCCCAGCCCCACTGTGATACCTAGTGGGGAAGCACCCATAGCCGCCAAATCTGAGAGATTAGCCGCCGCCGCTCGCCAACCAGCATCTTCTGGGGAGGTGGTAACATCACTAAAATGCACTTCATTAACTAGCACATCGGTTGTTACTACTAGTGATTTTCCTGGTGTGGTTAACAGGACTGCTGCATCATCTCCAATGATTTCTGGAGGACAAAAGCGTTGTAATCTGGCTAGCAATCCTTGTTCGCCAATGTCTTTTACTTGAGGATTTGTCATTGGTTACGGGTCAGTTTGATTGCTCTGGACTTTGGACTCAGGACTGACTGGAGTTAGGATAAAAGTATCGTCTAGGAGTTAGTTGGGATGGTCACTACACCAGTAACTAGTATCACGTTTGAGGAGTATTTGACCTATGATGATGGTACGGGGTTTCATTATGAACTGGTGGATGGAAAATTAGAACTCATGAATCCACCAACAATTGAGCATTTCTTAATTGCCAAATGGCTTGAGCAATTACTGGATGCAGAAATCAAACGGTTAAATTTACCTTGGCTGTGTTTTCGGGAAAGTGGAGTGAGAACGGGGCGGAATAAATCTAGGTTAACCGACTTGTGTGTAGTGACACTGGAACAAGCAAAAGAGTTGAGGAAGGTGTCAGCAGTATTTCAGACAGCGCCGTTAATAATTGTCGAGGTTGTCAGTCCAGATTCTGTGAAACGGGACTACCGCTATCAGCGCTCTGAATATGCAGCTTTGGAAGTTCCTGAGTATTGGATTGTAGACCCACTGACAAATAAAATTTCAGTGTTATTACTAGAAGAAGGACTATACGAAGAAGTATTTTTTACTGATAGTCAACAAATTATATCGCGGACTTTTCCAGAAATAATCATTACTGTTGATCAAGTATTAAGAGCAGGTAATCTGAGTTAAAGCGATCGCTGTGTTCGTAGTAAGCGTTTTCAGGCTGAAATCAGCACTAAAGTGCTTACTACAAACTGTCTTGCTCAGGCTGCTTGTGGCTCTACTAAATTTTCGATGCCCTGGATGACGGTTGCTGATTCAATTTTGTCACCCGCCTTTAGTGTATCTAAAACGTCTTGTCCCTGGGTGAGATAGCCAAAAACAGCATAACGACCATCTAACAGGTTGCGTCCGGCTGGGGTAAGTTCTGGTTCAAACAGAAAGAAGAAGAATTGTGAAGAACCACCATTCACTTCACCTTCTGGACGAGCCATGACGACTGCACCAAAGGAAGAGAAAGGTAAAACTGGCATATCGATATAACGTCCAGCTTCTTCTAGAGTAATGCCGTAGGTAGGTGCTTTGTCACCTTCGACGAGGATTTCTAAAGGAATGGCGCGGTATTTGCCAGTATTAGGATCAACAAATCCCACATCTTTCCCTGGAGGATCACCAGTTTGCAAAAAGTAAGATTCTTCTGAACGGGTGAATTCTAAACCGTTATAAAAACCACGTTGCACTAAATCAACAAAATTACCAGCCGTCACAGGAGCACTGTAACCATCTACCACAAGAGTTAGGTCGCCTTTGTTGGTTTTGATTGCCACTGTGGCATGGCCTTTAAGTTGGGGTAAGTTACTATACTCAGCAGGCACTTCAAAGGGGAATTTCTTCACCATTGCCTCTTCCAACTGGGTGACAATATCCAGCAGTTTATTTCGTTCTGATTTAATTTTTTCCTTATCTCTGACCGTCACCAATTCTTGCATTTTATCCACGCCAGATTTCAACTCGGCAATCCAAGCTTCCGCTTGGGGTTGGCGTTCTGCGGGAACGCTTGCTAGGATTTGGGAGGGTTGATCAAGAACTCTCGATGCGTTGCTGAGGTCTTTAGAGATAGCACCCCACCGCCGATTGGCCCGCAGTTGGTTGGAGATATCTTCTAAACTGGCTTGGAGTTTGCGTACGGGTTTATTGTCTATCGGGAGTGCATACCGCAACAGCGCTCTGCCGTCAGTAATTGCATTCCCAGATGGCAGGGCGGCGCTACTAGAGGGAGTCCACCCAGCTATACTTATGCCTAAAAATACTGTTATTAGCAGTATTACGATGAGGCTGTGATTCAGCCAGGATTTGAACAGGTTAAACATGGGATGGCTCAAATGCAGCATCAAATTTTTGACTGGACGTAACCCATGAATCATCTTCTCACAGTATGGGCTTCGACTGCGCTCAGCCCGCAGGGAATTGGGCATTGGGCATTGGGTATGGGGAGACGAGGGAGAAATCACGGATAACTCTTTAACTATTGCCTGTTCCCTGTTCCCTCTTCTCTTGTGAAAAATGCCCAATGACTCCTATGGAAAGGTACAATAAATGCCGATTGTCTTCCAAAACTTGAAAGCTGCATGATCTCCAGTAACGACTTTCGACCCGGTGTTTCAATTGTTCTAGATGGTTCTGTATGGCGAGTGGTTGATTTTCTCCACGTTAAGCCAGGCAAAGGCTCGGCCTTTGTGCGAACAACACTGAAAAATGTCCAAACAGGGAAGCAACTAGAAAGAACTTTCCGCGCAGGGGAAAGTGTACCACAAGCCAATTTAGAAAAAAGTACGATGCAACATACCTATAAAGAGGGCGATGAGTTCGTCTTTATGGATATGGAAACTTATGAAGAAAGCAGATTGAGCGCGGCGCAAATTGGCGATCGCGTAAAATACCTCAAAGAAGGTATGGAAGCTGAGGTGATCCGTTGGGATGACCAGGTGCTAGGAGTAGAATTACCTAAATCTGTGACCTTAGAAGTTGTACAAACCGATCCAGGTATAAAAGGTGATACTGCCACAGGTGGCTCTAAACCTGCCACTCTGGAAACTGGTGCAGTGATCATGGTTCCCTTGTTTATCACCCAAGGAGAGCGCATCCGAATTGATACTCAAGAAGATAAATATATCAGCAGGGAATAGTTTTTATCTTCACCTTAAAATGCATCGCATTCAATCCCTTGAAAGGGATTAAATCCCTGCCACACTGATAAATTCTTGTTTACGGACAGGTTGAGGTAATAAAAACTGTGCCATTGGACTTTAATGAAATCCGCCAGCTGCTAGCAACTATTGCACAAACAGATATTGCTGAAGTCACGCTCAAAAGCGAAGACTTTGAACTCACAGTACGGAAAGCTGTGAGTTTCAGCAATCATGTGGTGTCGGTTAGTCAAACGGCATTAGGTGGTGTGGTTGGTTCGGGATTGACATCGGTTTCACCCATTGGAACCCAAATAGGATCAGCTCCGACTACGGAGGTAGGAACAAATCGCGTCTCAGATAATGCTGCAACTGGGTCTGGTGTGCAATTATCTGTGAATACCACCTCAATGATTGACCAGAGGTTGGTGGAAGTGCCTTCCCCGATGGTGGGAACTTTTTATCGTGCGCCTGCACCGGGGGAGACACCATTTGTAGAAGTAGGCGATCGCGTCCGTAAAGGTCAAACAGTCTGTATCATTGAAGCAATGAAGCTGATGAATGAAATTGAAGCTGATGTATCTGGACAAGTCATGGAGATTCTGCTCCAAAATGGCGAACCTGTGGAATATAATCAGCCTTTGATGCGAATTAACCCTGATTAAGTATTAATCTATATAAGACATGAGTCATTGTTAAAACTTCAGTTCTTGCGGGTCAATCCTGATGAAACAAACGTTGCCTGTACCACCAGAAGTAGTGCAACAAGTAGCTGAATACTTTAGCCTGTTAAGTGAGCCGATGCGTCTGCGGCTCTTACACTTACTACGGGATGAGGAAAAATGCGTACAAGAGTTGGTAGAGGCAACACAGACTTCGCAAGCCAATGTCTCAAAACACCTGAAGGTTATGTGGCAAGCAGGCATCCTTAGCCGCCGCAGTGAAGGAACCTGTGCCTATTACCGCGTGGAAGACGAAATGATTTTTGAATTGTGTAATCGGGTTTGCGATCGCCTTGCTACTAGGTTAGAACAGCAAGCCCGACACTTTCGCGTTTTAAATACAAAAAATTAAGTCGGTGTCATTAGTTGTTTGTTGTTTGGAATGCTTGACTGTCCCAATGCACTCTAAAAAAATTAAATGTGGTTTAGCTTGTGTTGCCAATGACTGATGACTAATGACTAAAGCGGATAATTTTGCTTAAAGGTCTGACGAGTTAGCGGCTGCTCTAACTCCACACCTTCACCACCTAAAATAGCCAAGGGTTTGCCGTCAACATCAATGTATACTTTGGCATTTTCATTCAGACTGGTAGCGGTGTAGACAACTTGCCCTATGCGCCCCATCATGGAGCTGCTACCGCCCCCACTGGTAAATTCTTCAGATAAATTAACGCGAACTTCATCGTTTTCCGCTTTTAGCCCTAGGAGTTTAGTTCCTTGGGGAATGGTAGTGGAGTCTGAGCCTTCTGTGGGGCCTGCTAATAAATTTTCAAAAGCCTTTTCTAAAACTTGATTGGGTTGAGTAGCCGCTACTTGAATGGGCTGGGGAACTAAATTAAAACTCTTGTCGGTTGGTTTGAGCCAATAAACATCGGCTTTTCTTTCATTACCCGGCTGGGCTTGTGTAGAATTACCCGGTTGCCTGATGGTGTTAGTGGGGCTTGAGGGGGTGGGAGAATTGCTAGATTGCCAAGTTAGCCAAGCCACGCCACCACCGACTGCAACTACCGCAGCTGCGACACTTGCTACTACACCTGATGAAATACGGTTAGATCCTTGTTGGTCTTTCATTTTCTAAACCTTCCTGAGGGCTGAGATAGTCGTGATTGTGAAGAGCAGCCTGGTTAAGGACGATACTGAAAACCGCAGAGTTTCCCAAAACCTAGAGGATGGCTCTATTCGTCAAATACGCAGCTATTTCTGAATTTTGCGGAGTACATCTCCAATTTTAGAATTTGTACTTGTAGTTCGTCACCTTTCAAATGATGTAAATTCAGTCTTGAACTTGAGAGATTTGAAGATTATATTTACAACATCAAGAGATATGGAGGGGAATTCGGAAAAAGGCGAGTTAAGTTTTTTATTCTCTACGAATTTCTGCCTTCACCTCCACGCCCCTATAGATTTAATTTTTAACCTCTATCGCCGCCATAATCCACTGTTTGAGTGTAGTGACAACATCCTCAATGACAATTTCTTGGGATTTCCGGGTTGCTCTTTCCACGACTTCGACTTTACCATTAGCGATCGCTCGTCCGGTGACAATTCTGTAAGGAATGCCAATCAAGTCAGCATCTTTGAATTTCACACCTGCTCGTTCATCCCGGTCATCGAGTAAGGTTTCGATTCCGGCTTGATTGAGTTCAGTGTAAAGCTTTTGGGCCACTTCTACTTGTTGGGCATCGTTAATGTTAGGAATTGTGATGATCGCGTGGTAGGGTGCGATCGCTACAGGCCAGATAATGCCGTCTTTATCGTAGGATTGCTCTACAGCTGACTGTGCTAATCGGGACACGCCTACACCATAACAGCCCATAAATAAAGGTTTTTCTTCCCCTTGCTCATTGGTATAATTTGCACCCATTGCCACAGAATATTTTGTCCCTAATTGAAAAATATGTCCGACTTCAATCCCACGGGCACTTTTTAAGGTTTGTTCTGGGTTATGAAGCGCGCGATCGCCTGGTCTGGCTTTGCGGATATCTACTACCAAGTTTGGTATTTTAAATTGCTCATTCCAGTTAGCACCAACTACGTGAAAACCAGTTTCATTGGCACCTGTGACGAAGTTCTTTAAATCAACGGCTGTTTGATCTAACAAACGGACAAACTGGGGATGCACCTGTTTACTACTACTGATATACTCATCGCCAAGATCAGGGGCAATGTAGCCTAAAGGTAGAGATTTGGCTGTCCATGTTTGCTGCGCTTCAGCATTGGGTACGCTCAAAGCAATAATAGTTTTAGCACTGTACTGGGGAGCTAGTTTGGTCAATTCATTTTGTAATTTGACCTCATTGACTTCTTGATCACCCCGGAGACTCACCAGCACGAGTACTGTAATGCCGTTGTCATAAACCGTTTGGTAAAGGACGTTCTTTACCACTTGAGTGGGAGAACATTTGAGGAATTGGCAAACTGTTTCAATCGTTTCTGTTCCAGGTGTATCCCGTTTTTCATAGGTCGTAAACGGTGAAATTTCGGTATCTGCTGGTAAAGAAACCGCTTTTTCCACATTGGCGGCGTATTTGCCATCTTCGGTGTAAAGCACCTCATCTTCGCCAGCTTCCGCCAGCACCATAAATTCGGTTGAACCAGAACCACCAATAGCGCCAGAATCAGCTTCCACAGCACGGAAAGCTAAACCAGAGCGTTTTAGCATATTGCTGTAAGCCTGGTACATATCTTGGTAAGTGGCTTTGAGACTTTCTTCATCGACATGGAATGAGTAACCATCCTTCATAATGAATTCCCGTCCCCGCATCAAACCAAAACGGGGGCGAATTTCATCGCGGAACTTCGTTTGAATTTGATAGAGGTGTATTGGTAGCTGACGATAGGAGCGAATCATATCACGAGCGATCGCTGTAATCACTTCCTCATGAGTGGGTCCTAAGCCCAATTGTTGCTCACGGCGGTCAATGAGGGAGAACATAATCCCTTCAGCTTTGGTGTAAGTATCCCAACGTCCCGATTCCTTCCACAAGTCAGCAGGTTGTAATTGGGGTAGGAGACATTCTTGAGCATCAGTGGCGTTCATTTCTTCTCGCACAATCTGGGAAACTTTTTGCAATACCCGCCACATCAAGGGCAAATAAGCATAAATACCGCTACCGATGCGACGAATATAACCTGCACGCAGTAACAATTTATGACTAGGAATCTCAGCGTCAGCTGGATCATCCCGGAGTGTGACGAATAATATTTGTGACAGTCGCATCGTTTATTCCCTTTCCTGCATCGCTAATTTTTTAAATCGCTTGTATCATGTCCCATAAATTACCTGTAATTTTTTCAGACCTCTCCCCTAATCAGGGAACTATAACCCCAGCCGGAAGAGAAGATAAGTTGATTAAAACTAAGTAATTCACCTGGCATTTTACTGAATTTCAAATATCTAATTGCTACTTTTAGGAGAATACTACCTTGTCAGATGTAAGTTATCAGGCACAGCCACCCTTAGAATTTATCCCACCGACATTTAACCCTTTATTGCTACGATTTGTCCATTTGTTACTACCGAGTTATATCAGCTGGCAAACAGCGATCGCACAAATTGAAGCTGATAACGTCGAAATATTAGCGGATCTCTATCGCCAGTTTCAGGAAGGGAAAATCCGGTTTATGTTAGCATTTCGCCATCCCAAAACTGAAGACCCATTTTGCTTAGGCTATTTGTTTTCCCAACTTGTGCCCAAGGTAGCACGAGAGCAGAACATCAAACTAAAACCTCCGATTCATGCTCATTTTATCTACGATCGCGGCATTCCTCTGTGGGCTGGTGCCCACGTAGGTTGGGTTGCTGCTCAATTAGGTGGGACACCCATCCAGCGAGGTAAAGCTGACTGGAATGGGTTGCGTTCAGCGCGGGATTTGTTTGCTAACGGCAAATTTCCCATGGCCGCCGCGCCAGAAGGTGCTACCAATGGACTTTCAGAGATTATCAGCCCTTTAGAACCTGGAATCGCCCAATTAGGCTTTTGGTGCGCTGAAGATTTGCAGAAGGCTGGACGCTCTGAACAGGTACTCATTGTACCAGTTGGGATTAAATATAGTTATGTGGACGCGCCTTGGAATGCGATCGCGCAGTTATTGAGTGAATTAGAAGCGGCTAGTGGTTTACCTGTGGATGCAGCCGGATATAGTAATCCCTCCCTAGAGTCACTTTATCCCCGATTGTTGAGTTTGGCAGAACATTTACTGTCAGTGATGGAAAAATTTTATACGCGATTTTATCACCAAAAGCTGATAGAACAGCCAACTACATCCGAGGAATTAAATGATAGAAATGCAGCCCTTGCATCTCGGTTAAAAGCTTTATTAAATGTCGCGTTACAAATATCAGAGCAGTATTTTGACTTGCCCGCAAAAGGCCAATTAAATGATCGCTGTCGGCGGGTAGAGCAAGCTGCTTGGAATTATATATTTAGAGAAGACTTTAAGGATATTAAAGCATTATCTTCTATAGAACGTGCTTTAGGCGATCGTGTTGCTGATGAAGCTAGTTCCCGGATGTGGCATATGCGCTTAGTAGAAAGTTTCGTTGCTGTTTCTGGTCAATATATCCGCGAAAAACCCACAGTAGAAAGATTTGCTGAAACTACCTTACTTCTACAGGATATGGTAACTCGAATTCAGGGGAATAACCCCTTACAGCATCCGCAATTAGGTAAGCAAAAAGTAAAAATTACTGTAGGTCAACCAATATCTATTTCTGACCGCTACTCAACTTATAAAGGTAATCGCTTGGCAGCAAAACAAGCGGTGATTGATTTGACAAATGATTTACAACAGGGACTAGAGGATCTGATTTGATAGAATGCGATGCGATCGCCATATAACTCCATCAACAACATATTCAGTCAGTAGCAGTCAGCAAAATGCCTGATTGCTATTTCCTTAATAAAACAGTAAAGTTACTTAAAAATCTTGCTGGATAGATGATAATGAATTTATCTAGCAGTAAATACACGGTTATGCTCTGTTGCCTCAACCCAGGCTGTCACAACCCGCCTGTACCTGATGGGACAAAATTTTGCTCCAATTGCGGCGTTCCTTTGGTAGTGCTGAGAAACCGCTATCGCCCAATTAAACCTTTGGGTGGTGGGGGATTTGGCAAAACTTATTTGGCAGAGGATATTGACAAATTGAATCAAAAATGCGTCATTAAGCAATTTGCCCCACAAGTTAAAGGAACAGGCGCACTGCAAAAAGCCACAGAATTATTTGAACAAGAAGCAAGACGACTGGAACAGTTAGGTGAATACCCACAAATTCCCACCTTGTTAGCGTATTTTGAAGAAGACCATCGCTTGTATTTGGTGCAGCAGTTTATCGACGGACAGAATTTATTAAAAGAATTACAACAGCATGGAACTTTCAGCGAGGGAAAAATCCGAGATATATTGCAGGATTTGTTAAACATTCTCCAAGTCGTTCATCAACAGCAAGTGATTCACAGAGATATAAAACCAGAGAATATTATTCAGCGTAGTGACGGTAAAGTTGTTTTGATTGACTTTGGGGCATCGAAACAGTTAACAAAAACAGTAATGACCACAAAAGGAACGACAATTGGTTCCTTTGGTTATGCACCATTAGAGCAAATGCAAGGAGGAGAAGCCTATCCCGCAAGCGATTTATATAGTTTGGGTGCAACTTGTTTTCATTTATTAAGTGGAATTAACCCTTGGGAACTTTGGCAGAGTCAAGGTTATGGGTGGGTTGCTAATTGGAGACAGCATTTACAACAACCAGTAAGTCAGGAATTGGGGCAAATTTTAGACAAGTTACTGCACGGAGATTATCAGCAGCGTTATCAGTCTGCAGAGGAAGTTTTACAAGATTTAAATACATCACCAGAGCCTTCACCTCTTTCTCAAGCCCTGCAAAATAATAATTCTGGTAGTAAAAAGAAGTCTATTCCTAGATATTTTATAATTTTTCCATTAATTGTATTATTAGGTGGCGGTATAGTTTATTTTCAAGTACAGAATAACAATGCTGAAACTTATCACCGTCAAGGGCTAGAAAAATATGATAAACAAGACTTTCGCGGCGCTCTTAAAGATTATAATCAAGCCATCAGAATTAATTCTAACCTTGCAGAAGTCTATAAAAATCGTGGTGATGCTCACAATGCTTTGGGAGATAAACAAGCAGCACTTATAGATTATAACCAAGCCATTAAAATTAATCCTAACTATGCAAGAGCTTATAATAACCGGGGTAATGCTCACAGTGCTTTAGGAGATAAACAAGCAGCACTTGCAGATTATAATCAAGCCATCAAAATTGATCCTAACCTTGTAGCTTCTTACTATAATCGGGGGATAATTCGTAGCGATTCAGGGGATAAGCAAGCAGCACTTGCAGACTACAACCAAGCTATTAAAATTGATCCTAGCTATGTTAACGCTTATATCCGACGGGGTGTAATTCGTAGCGATTTAGGAGATAAACAAGCAGCACTAGCAGATTATAACCAAGCCATCAAAGTTGAGCCTAACCTTGCAATTGCTTACTACAATCGGGGTGTAGTTCATAGTGATTTAGGAGATAAGCAAGCAGCGATCGCAGATTACAACCAAGCCATCAGAATTAATCCTAACTATGCACTAGCTTACTATAATCGGGCTGTAGTCCGTAGTGATTTAGGAGATGAACAAGCAGCACTTATAGATTATAACCAAGCCATCAAAATTGATCCTAACTATGCAGCAGCTTATAATAACCGGGGTATAACTCACAGTAATTTAGGAGATAGGCAAGCAGCACTAGCAGATTATAACCAAGCCATCAGAATTAATTCTAATTATGCAGCTGCTTACAATAACCGGGGTATAGCCCGTAGCGCTTTAGGGGATAAGCAAGCAGCACTAGCAGATTATAACCAAGCCATCAGAATTAATCCTAACTATGTACTGGCTTACTATAACCGGGGTAATACTCACAATGATATAGGAGATAAGCAAGCAGCGATCGCAGATTACAACCAAGCCATTAGAATTAATCCTAATTATGCAAATGCTTACTACAATCGAGCTAATATTTACAGTTCTTTAGAGAATAAACAAACAGCAATTGCAGATTTCCGTAAAGCTGCTGATTTATATAAGCAGCAAGGCAAAGAAAAGGACTATCAAAATGCACTAAACCGTATTAAACGACTTGAACAATAAGAGAATGTTTTAGAAGTTTTAGAGCTATATAGCGGTTCCCCGGTACATGAGGTATATATCAAAACCCTGAGTAAGGAGTAGGGAGGTAAGGCACAGCTTTATCGGGGTGAAGTTAATCAATCTGTATCTCACGAGATTAAGAAACACTATAATATAAATTATCCAGGAAACACCTTGGATAAGTCCAATACCAAATCAGCAAAAGTCGGCAGATTAAGTGACTCATTAGGCAGAAAAATTACCTTGCGGCGATAACCAAATTTACCTTGCAAATCTTGATAAGGCTCGCTGTAGCACTCTAGGTAATTAGCTACTAAATTAAATATCCAATAATCAGAAATACTTGCTTCTGCATAAACAGGTAATTTTTCTTCTTGGTCATATTTTAAAGAAGAATCAGCAATCTCAATTAAGAGTAAAACATCAGATGGTCTGGGATGATTTGCTAGATAGTCATCATCTTTATTTTTGACAATTACTCTATCTGGTTCAGGCTCACTGTAGTCTAACAAAGTAATTGGTTGTTGTCCTCGCAGGGTTGCACGATCGCCAACTAGTTTATACAGTTCTCGCTCTAGGCGTGTTTCACAAACAGAGTGTGGTCTACCTTTAGCAGCCATTTGGACAATTTCACCCTTAATTAGCTCAACTCGCTCATTTTCCCCAAAGAAGCCAAGTTCTGCTAGACGGTGATATTCAGTTACAGTGAAACGTTTAGCAGTTGTTAAACTCATAATTATTCGCATCCTACACTAAATTTAAGAAAGGATGTATTGTTTCAGTATTTTAACAATTTCATATAGAAAAAAGGCAATCAAGAGGGTATCTCTTGTGCCTATAAAGTTTTTCATATTTTTGCAACTTAAGTGAAATGATTTTCTAGAAGTGATGCGATCGCTTCTGGATGAATTTTCTTGTATTGCTTTTTACCAATTCGCACAACACAGTTAGGGGCGCTGCTGCAACGTTTTTGGCAACCTGTATGCTCGATTGTGACTTTATCTAACAAACCGCGATCGCACAAAGTCTTTTCTAACTCTGATAATAAGCCTTTGCCGCCCCGCTTCATACAACCTAACTTCTGACAAACCATAATTTTGGCTTTGGTTTGGGGTGTCAGATTGTGATTTGGGCAAGAACCAGTTAGTTTTACCCGATTAGCTTTAAATGTAATTTTACCTGTATGAGGGTCTAATTTACTAACACCATCCACACGAATTTGTTCCCCAGGTACTAGAGATGAACCTAGAGAAGCACGCAATTCTTTAGGAAGTTTAACTTGCACATCCCCGGCGGGAATAGCTAATCGCAAGTATTTAAATTTTCCTGTGTCACCAACAAAACCAACGAATTTTCCTTCTAGGTTCAATTCTGATATTGTCAGTAATTTTTCACCCATGTTCAGCACCTCAAAATTTACAATTAAACTTAGGTTGAAACTGAATCAAAACGGGTGATATCATGTCAATTAGAGACATGATATAAGAGATAGATGCTCCCCAAATTTCTATCTCCCCCTGAAAATTTTATGAGAGGCGTTTAGCTTCTACAGTTAGAGGTAAATTTTTGGGGTCTGGCAAATCCCGAAATTCCAATTCCCAACCATTTGCTAATGTTAAAACCTTACCTTCACTGCTGTCTGTTTGTTTGACTACTTCTTCTTCTAGGTCTTTTTTAGCAACATATACAACTAAATTGCCGGCATCATTCACCCGTAGCATTACTTTCATGAGTTTCCTCGACAGATTCTAATTCTTTTTTGCGACAACCAATGACGAACCCTGTATCTAAGAAATGCACGGCATAGATATAAAACTGCTGCAAATATGTACCTATACTCGCAACATAGCCGATATCTCCCTTTTTAGCTAAAACTACCCCAATATCTTGACCGGGAAACGTGCCATCATTTTTGATTAATTTGCGAAGTCGGACTTTTGTACCAATTTCAAAAATGGGAGGCGAGTTTAGCTCTATTTCATCAGGCATGAGAATACCTCTGTTCTCGTACTAAATTCAGCAGTTCTTCTGTAGTCAGGCTGCGTTTTTTCTGGACTGATTGCTGACGTACTGCGTCTAAAACAGATTGGGTTTCTTGTGAGTTGAGAAAGATTCCGTGCTGTTCTAATACATTAGAAACTAAATGTCTTCCAGAATGTTTACCAAGTACTAAACGCCGTTCCCAACCCACTTCTTCGGGAGCAAATGGTTCGTAGGTGACGGGGTTTTGCAGTACGCCGTGAGCATGAATTCCCGATTCATGAGCAAAAGTATTTTCTCCTACAATTGCCTTCCAAGGTGGGACACTGCAACCTGATGCAGAAGCAACTAAGTGAGATAGCTCTAATAATCGGGGTGTGTCAATTGCTAAATCCATGCCATAAATGCGTTTGATGGCCATGACAACTTCTTCTAAAGCTGCATTACCAGCCCTTTCGCCCAACCCGTTGACTGTGGTATTTACTGATGAAGCTCCAGCTTTGATACCAGCTAGAGCATTGGCAGTTGCTAGACCAAAATCGTTGTGGGTATGGATTTCTAGAGGAATGGTCAAAGCTGAAGCCAAACGCTTAACTTTGGTATAGGTAGTAAAAGGGTCAAGCACTCCGACTGTATCGCAAAAGCGAAACCGCGATGCACCCCATTCTTGGGCATACAATGCTACATCTAAGAGGAAGTTTTCATCAGCTCTAGAGGAATCTTCTCCTCCCACCGCCACCCAAAGACCGTTATCCAGAGCGAAGCTAACGCAATCTTTGAGTTTTTGCAAACTTATCCGCCACTGACCATGAAATTTAGCAGCAATTTGGATACCAGAAACAGGGATGGCGATGTGTACTCGCTGCAAACCACAGACCATAGAAGCCTTAATGTCTGACATGACAGCACGGTTCCAGCCTAGCAGTTTGGCTTGCAAACCCAAGTTAGTAATTGCGGAAATGGCGCGGGTTTCTTCCTCACCCATAGCCGGAATTCCAACTTCTAATTCAGGAACACCAATAGTATCGAGAAATTTAGCGATCCCAACTTTCTCTTCTAAGGTGAAAGCAACTCCAGCCGCTTGTTCACCATCACGTAATGTAGTGTCATTAATGAGGATTTGATTCATCTCAAACATCTCTCTATGAGAATTATTCTTAATATCCTTTCTTGATTGCACACCTAGTTGGTTGCAATGCCTGGTAACGGTAAATGCCTATATAAGTTCTGAATGAGGAGTGGTAAATGCTAAAGAATTCAATAACTCATGATTCTCGATTATTAATTATTATCTGTTTACTCATAGGATATCTGTATGACAGCGAACCAAAAATTGGTATAATTTGCGAATAATTTTACTAGTTGTCAAACAGAAAAATTTCGAGTATTGGATATTGGTCATTTGTTATTTGTCAAGGGTCAAGAGTCAGCCCCGGCGGGAAATTCAAAATTCAAAATTACAATGCCCCATGCCTAATACCTATCAATGTTATTTATCTTGGTGAGGCTATTTATCAACTAAAGTTGCTCTTCTAGCCAATCTAAAATGCGCTCCAATTGCTGTAAGTTAACGAAACCATACTGCCAAAGAAGCATTGGTAAAGGCCCGTTATCGGATTCACGATGTCGTAAAGCTACAGAAATATCGGCGCGGGAAAGTTCAAATTCATTATGCAGAAAATTGAGAAATTCTTTATCGCTGTTACGGATTACCATAATCAGTGTTTGTCATTTGTGATTTGTCATTTGTCATTTGGTAGAGACGCAACTATACTCTTACGGCGTCTACGCGTCTGTACATGAATCAAGTAGCATGGCAACGTTTGTACATGAGTTAAGGAGCATCGATTATTTCCCCGTTCCCCTTGGACTGAGCGCAGCCGTACCCCTGCGGGGAAGCAAGCTACGCGTTAGCGTCTCGCAAAGAAGCCTAATCGTCTCGCCAACAACGCTCTAACCAATCCACTAATTCGTGGCGAGAAGCGAGACATTGCATAACTGTGCTGCGGATCAGCATAGCTTCTAGTAAATTGTTCACCTGCACTAGCAAAGATCCATTAGCAGGACAGGAGCAGTTAATCATCAATTCTTGCAAGCGGTGGTAAACTCGCCAGCGATCGCACAACGGTATGTGCAAAACTTGATAGCCTAGAGCATCAGAACTACTTGGTGGCAACATAATTCAGTTATCAGTATTCAGTTATCAGTTGACTCTGGAGTCTGGACGGTTTGACTACGCTCACCGTCAACTCTTAACTCTTGCAATTGCTTTTCAAGTTGCTCAATGCGAGAGAGCAGAGAACGAATCATGTTGGCTTCGACATCAGGAAGTTTGCCATGTTCTAGGGGAGAAAGGCTATCTTTGGGTTTGCGGGATATAATTCGTCCGGGAATTCCCACTACAGTGGAATCTGGCGGAACATCGCGCAGCACAACCGAGCCTGCACCCACACGGACGCGATCGCCAATTTGAATATTTCCCAAAACCTTCGCACCTGCCCCCACTACGACGTTATTGCCTAAAGTAGGATGGCGCTTACCACTTTCTTTGCCAGTGCCACCAAGGGTAACACCCTGATAAATGAGCGCGTAGTCCCCTACTATAGCAGTTTCCCCAATGACTACACCCATGCCGTGGTCAATAAACACAGACTTTCCGATTTTTGCACCAGGGTGAATTTCAATACCTGTCAGAAATCTTCCTATGTGAGAAATCAACCGAGGGAAGAATATCACTCCCCGATAATGCAACCAGTGAGCCAGACGATGCAAACAAATAGCGTGCAATCCGGGATAGCAAAATACTACCTCTAGCCAATTACGTGCTGCTGGATCGCGCTCAAAAATGATGCGAAAATCACTCAATAATGGCTCAAAAAAACTGCCAGAGAGTAAATTTTTCAGCAGGGAGGTATTTTTAGAATCCGCTTTCTTTACGAGTTGGGGATTCCTGACACTATTTAATATCTGTTGCATCGGTACTATCTGGTGAAAAGAGCCATGTGTTATTTTTATGCTTATATCAGGCATCTCTCAACGGGATAGTAAATCTGATGTCTATTGGATTTATTGGATTGATTAAGACTGTACTCAAACCCCCAAATCATGATTTAAGCTAAATTTAAAATTTCTGTCGGGTTAGGGGTGCTAGCTTTTTATAGTGGGGGTACTGGTGTTTTTGGGGTAGAGGATAAAGCATTTGTGTACTCGCAACAAAACCCTTTACAGCTAAACCTTTATCGTTGTTTAGCTCAGATATTTTGAGATATATTAAGCTGTACTCAGATATGCATAAAATGAGGTAAACGCGGCGACAAACGCAATATCTGTATATGCAATTACGTTTCTTATTTTAGGATTTTGCTAGTTGAAAAACCTAATTTCTTTATTTTGTCTTAGGATTTGTTGTCTGTAAAGCTCTATACTTTTTATATTGACTTAATTGCTAGTATTAGTGTTTCTAGTGACGAGTTTCGACTCCGCTCAACTCTCGACCACTCAGTTGGTTGAGCGCAGTCAGTTGGTTGAGCGCAGTCAGTTGGTTGAGCGCAGTCAGTTGGTTGAGCGCAGTCAGTTGGTTGAGCGCAGTCAGTTGGTTGAGCGCAGTCAGTTGGTTGAGCGCAGTCGAAACCAACGCCAGTATTATTACAGAAATAATTCTAGATTCTAGTGGCAATATTTGCTAAGTGTATGATGTCCAGAAGAGGATGCGATGTCTACGACGGACTACACCTACGCACATTTGGAACTAATTTTCAGCGATAAAACTTAAATTTATCGCATCCTTTGCGGAATTTACCCAAAAAAACTTGTGTTTAGGCGATAATAAACACAATTCTCAATAGATGCCCAAGTTATGACCTGCTGCCTAAATCCAGCTTGCCACAACCCATCCCATCCCGATGGTGTCAACTTTTGCTCTAACTGTGGCATTCCCTTAATAGTATTGAGAAACCGCTATCGTCCAATTAAAACATTAGGTGGTGGGGGATTTGGTAAAACTTATTTAGCAGAAGATGTAGACAAACTTAATGAGCATTGTGTCATCAAACAATTTGCACCGCAAGTCCAGGGAACAGCATCACTCAACAAAGCCACCGAACTATTTGAACAAGAAGCCAAGCGACTGCAACAGTTAGGCAGACATCCCCAAATCCCCACACTGTTAGCCTATTTTAACGAAGATAATCGCCTGTATTTAGTCCAAGAATTTATCGCCGGGCAGAATTTATTAGTTGAATTACAACAGCAGGGAATTTTCAACCAGCAAAAAATCAAAGAATTATTACTCGATTTATTAGAAATTCTCAAAACAGTTCATCAACAGCAAGTCATTCACCGCGATATCAAACCAGAAAATATCATTCGTCATAGCGATGGCAAGTTGGTACTGATTGACTTTGGTGCATCTAAGCAATTAACAGCCACAGTGATGACTAACCCAGGAACAACCATTGGTTCCTTTGGTTATGCGCCACTGGAACAAATGCAGGGTGGTGAAGCTTACCCAGCCAGCGATTTATATAGCGTCGGTGCAACATGCTTTCACCTGTTGAGTGGAATTCACCCTTGGGAATTGTGGAAACGACAAGGTTATGGCTGGGTTGGAAGTTGGCGACAACATTTACCGCAACCAGTCAGTCAAGAATTGGGGCAAATACTGGATAAGTTACTGCACGAAGAACATCAGCAACGTTATCAGTCGGCGACGGAAGTTTTACAAGATTTAAATCCACCACCGCCACCAGTACCCCTAACCCAGCCAGTAATTACGACTCCACCATCACCAGTTTCCCCAACCCAGCCAGTAATTGTCAAACCAGCATCACCGCCACCTCCGGCAAAAATTTCACCATTACAACCAACTCCCGCACCCACTCCATCGTCAAAGCAACCGAATAAACAATCTTTGTGGGGTTTCATCATTTTGTGTGGTGGATTAACAGGATTTTGGATTTGGCAATCTAGCCTTTCTGGATATCAAGATTCACCATCACTGACTCAAACTTTCAAACCAACACCACAATTAAGTAATTCTCCTCAACCTAGTCTCACCCCTGCAAGTATCTCAGAAGTAACCCTAGCTAATACGCTGCAAGGGCATTCCAACGAGGTTAATTCCCTCGCCATCAGCCCGGATGGCAAAACCCTTGCCAGTGGTAGTTTTGACAACACCATCAAACTGTGGAATCTCGCAACCGGAGAGCAAATCCGCACTCTCACTGGGCATTCCAAATCACTTGAGTCTGTTGTCATCAGCCCAGATGGCAAAACCCTTGCCAGTAGTAGTCGTGACAACACCATCAAACTGTGGAATCTCGCAACCGGAGAGCAAATCCGCACCCTCATTGGGCATTCCAACGAGGTTCTTTCCGTCGCCATCAGCCCAGATGGCAAAACCCTTGCCAGTGGTAGTCGTGACAACACCATCAAACTGTGGAATCTAGCAACCGGAGAGCAAATCCGCACCCTTACAGGAGATTCCGAATCGGTTAATTCTGTTGCCATCAGCCCAAATGGCAAAACCCTTGTCAGTGGTAGTTTTGACAGTGATAGTTTTGACACCATTAAACTATGGAATCTGGCAACCGGAGAGCAAATCCGCACCCTCACTAGTAATTCTAGATTGGTTTATTCCGTCGCCATCAGTCCAGATGGCAAAACCCTTGCCAGTGGTAGTTTTGACAACATCCAACTATGGAATCTAGCCACAGGAGAGCAAATCCGCACCCTCACTGGCCATTCCGAATCGGTTTATTCCGTCGCTATCAGCCCAAATGGCAAAACCCTTGCCAGTGGTAGTGGTGACAAGACCATCAAACTGTGGAATCTCGCAACCGGAGAAGAAATACGCACCCTTACCGGGCATTCCAGCTTGGTTCTTTCCGTCGCCATCAGCCCAGATGGCAAAACCCTTGTCAGTGGGAGTAGTGACAAAACCATCAAAATTTGGTGGCTAGAGTAGCGTTAGCGGTAGCGGGGCGATGAGCCGCGTGCTGAGTTAGCAGTTTTGAATATTTAGCTAGATTAGGATTTCTATAGCAATTGACAATGTTTTAATCTCGTGTTTCTTCAAAAGGATTAAAAACCACAATCTCTATCCCATCAAAATCTTTTTCATTACGAGTCACTAAAGTATAGTTGTAATATTTTGTTGTAGCAGCAATAAGCGAATCTAAAGGAGGTAACTTTCGCCCCTTTTTCTCTAACTCTCCTACCAGCTCACCCCATAACAATATTACAGATAAATCTAAGGATAAAATTCTCCCCTCGAACTGCACAAGTAATTCATTCTCAAACCAATCTTGAATATTCTTTTTTCGCAATGATTCAGGTAGTTTTTCAATTCCCTTTCTAATTTCACCAATGGTGATTACACTCAAAAAAGTTCGTTTCGCATCTACACCTTTCAACCACCCGATTACCTTTTGATTTGGCTGGACAGATATCAATTCAGAAATAATATTTGTATCTAAAATATAGTTCATAATTCTAGTTGGCGGTTGTCAAGTTCTCCTTGACGTTCTAAATCTATATCCACACCAAATAGAGGAGAATTTTGGAATAATTCAACTAAATTTTTCGATTCTGTTTTGGGGTATTGCTTTTCTATTTGTCTAGTCAAATAATGGATTAATTGTATCTTTTCTTCTCTGCTTAAATTATCAATTTCTTTTAATAACATCTTCACGGGTAAATTGCTCATTTTAATATTCCTATTAATAAACAGATTTATTTACCGCTAATTATAGCATTACCAATTAGGATATATAATGTTTTCTTCAGAGTCGGCGTATTAGTATAATTTACTCAGATGAATTAGGCAAAGTTACTTTAATTCCTGGCGAACAGGTATTGCGAGAGCTACGTTCTCGGAGTAAGTAATGGCGTATGATTTTCATCCCGATGCCAAACAGGAATTAGATGATGCCGTTGCTTACGATGACAATATCAGCCGCGAGACGAGAGGCAAATTGGTACAAACTTAAGTTTATGATTCTTTCTCTACAATCCCAATCCTGTAGCCTAAAACATCTAAAAACTCAATTAAAGCCAAAATTTCCTGGCCACCAGTTTCTACAAGCAATTTATCCAACTTTTCAAAATGCTGTTGTCCAACCTCTGAAAAATCACCTAATTGTTTTCTTGCTTCTACAACTTCTTCTAGTGTCAATCGCAATAAATTTGCATCATATCCTTCTTCATCCAATTCCAACATGACGCTAATATAACCAGCAGCACGTTCTGGGTTTTTTAAAGATTCAATTAAATATTCTCGATAATGCCTACTTCTTTGGGTTTTGACTTCGCTCATAATCTCTCCAATATTCCTTTGCTTTCTCAATATCTTCGTCTTGAGTGTTTTTTATACCACCACACAAAAGGAGTATAATTAAGTTTCCATCTTGTCCAAAATATACGCGATAACCTGGCCCGTATTGAATTCTTAGCTCAAAAACACCCTCACCAACTGATTTATAATCTCCTAAATTCCCGGACTGTACTCTTGTAAGTCTTTTCTCTATTTTATCTATTGCCCTATTATCTCGCAAAGAATCAAGCCAGTTAGCAAAAGGTTCTTTTCCTTGTTCTGTTATATAGTTTTTAATTTCCCGTGGCTGCGCTTCCATACCTGAGTTTGGTATATTTTGTCCCCATTTCGATAATTTTACGATCATACTTCGTCTGAGACATCGTAGCGCGATGCCTGCGGCGGTAAACTACGCAAATTGGCACGGATTTGAGCCATTGTAGTTGAACCATCAACTACTTTACCCTCTTGGGACGCTTCCAATCCAATACGCGCTTCCATCTGAAGCTCTCCCAGTCGTCCTTGATATATGTCTTCTTCTTGCTGTTCTAGTAGTTTTATTCCTGCAACAATAACGTCAACGGCATTATGATATTTACCGCTCTTTAGTTGGCGTTGTAGCAGGGCTTCTACCTCTGGTGGCAAAAAGATTTGCATGGAATTTTTTCAGAGTCAGGATTAACTCCATTGTAAGCGGTAAGCGCAGAACAGCAAAAATCGTCTTAAAATTAAAGGAACTAAAATCTTTATTCACGCAAATCATGACTGACCAAGAACTCAAGCAACTGATTGAAAGTAATGCCAGAACTGCTCAAGCAATGCTTGATTCTATGGTAGAAGCAAGGCTAGAACGGGAAGAATTGCGCGAGGGTATACAAGAACTTCGGTCAGGGTTTACACGATTAGAAGATATTGTTGCTAGGTTAACTACTGTTCAAGAGGGTATGACTAACTTGTTGGCATCCCTAGACAATGACCGTCCTACTATTTTGAAAAAGCTGAATACAATTGAGAATAAAGTTGATAGGTTACTAGAAAAAAGTGAAGATAGTAATCTATAAATACCGTCAATTACAAACAGAAAAAGTAATTTAAACTGAAATTAAGATTATTTACTCTGGGAAAAAATATGGCTAACACCTATGACGATGCCATCAGAGAGCAGCACATTTTGATAGTTGCAGTCATGCATCTTCAGCGTCAGCCAAATTACCGGACTAATAAAATCTGATATGAGATAGTTCGTTTTTGTCAATTTAATTATCCTTAAGATTCATTTTCCTCGTGGCTATTTCCTGCATCAATTCTCTGTCTAATCGCTTCTTCAATTATGTGATGATTTTCTTCTATTGGTTGACCGTCTTCAGTAAACATTGACGGATATATAATTGCTTGAGAGTCAGGAGTACGCCGACTAAATAGAATTTCCAAAGCTTCTATATCTTCTCGATGAGCAAGCACATACGCTCTTAATTCTTTTGTGGACATTTGGGCAAAATTAGGTTTCATTGATAAATCTCCAAGTTCCATCATGAAATACAAGGATTTGCAGTTCATCACCTGCTAAAATAAACACATTGCCAGTTATGTCGCTAAAACGAAATAGCTGAATATCCCGGTAGAAATTAGATAAATACTGGCAAATAATAATACACATAAGTGCTTGCCGGGTTGTAGGATATATAGTGTTTTCCTCAATTGTGACATAAATAATATAAGTCCTACAGTGACACAAAAACCGAAGGTGAAAACCGACAGCATATTTTATCGCCTATTTCAAGAACTCCCCAGCATCTTTTTTGAACGAAAATGAGTCCTAAGGAGATAGAAGCAATGTTTGGCTTAAGTGAATTGAAGCAGACGCGGGTTTATCAAGAAGCTAAAGAAGAAGGTGAGCAAGCAGCAAAATTAAAAGCTGTACCTAAACTATTAGCATTGGGTTTAACTCCCGAACAAATAGCACAGGCTTTAGAATTAGATGTTGTACAAGTCCAAGAAGTAGCACAACAAGAGCGATAACTTCTCTTCTCTACGAAAGGCTGCGCCCTAAGCGTAGCTATGCCGCAGGCTTTACGAGACGCTACGCGTAGCTTGCTTAAGAGTAGGGGTACGTTAAACTGCGCTAACGCCAGAATAATTAGCGCGATGCCTGCGGCGGTAGACTACGCAAATTACCACGAATTTGAGCCATTGCAGTTGAGCCATCAACTACCTTACCCTCTTGGGACGCTTGAAGTCCAATGCGTGCTTCTATCTGAAGTTCTTCCAGTCGTCCTTGATATATGTCCTCTTCTTGCTGTTCTAGTAGTTTTATGCCTGCGACAATAACTTCAACCGCGTTATGATACTTACCGCTATTTAGTTGTCGTTGTAGCAGCGCTTCTACCTCTGGTGGTAAAAATATTTGCATGGGATTTTTTCATAATATAGGACTTATATTTGATTTTTGAACAGATACGTAGTGGACTGACAAGCCTAAAATGATGCAAAAAATTTTCTTGTGGTGCGGGCATCTTGCCCGCTAATTAGAACGGGCAAGATGCCCGTACTACAAAAGATTGCTAATACACAAAATTAGCTTAGACACACCACTACACATACTGAGATTTTTTCAGATATCAAATCGGATTCCTATAGTTAGGATTAAATCCCATTTTAAGCAGTAAGCGCAGAACAATGCTGTTGCTTACTATGACAATATCAGCCGCGAGACGAGAAATTGGTACAAACTTAAGTTTATTATTCTTTCTCTACAATCCCAATCCTTTTAAAGGCAAAGCTAACACGAACCCATTCAAAGCATCACCCATAGATGCAATTTACCGTCACGCACCAAAAGTTTCATTTGTGCGATCCTTGCAGCAAAAAATCCCATTTGAAAATTAACGCGATCGCCATCTAAACTAGAAATATCAGCAAAACCCCATACTTGGAGGTGCAGCCGTGGTACAACAAGTCACACCAGAAACCAACTTCGAGGTCATCTACCCGGAAAGCGACGGACAGCCAATGGCGGATAATACAGAACAATTTACATGGATTGTCAAAATTAAGGAAAATCTAGAAATTCTCTTTGCATCACAAGCGGATGTATTTATCGCTGGAGATTTGTTTTGGTATCCAGTGCAAGGCAACCCTAATATTAAACAAGCACCCGATACAATGGTAGTCCTTGGCAGACCAAAGGGAAAACGGGGTTCCTATTTACAGTGGGCTGAAGATAATGTTCCCCCACAAGTGGTATTTGAAATCCTATCGCCTGGCAACACTCTCAAAGAAATGACCAAAAAGTTGCAGTTTTACCAGGGTTATGGCGTTGAAGAATATTATATTTACGATCCGGCTAAGAACGATTTAAATGGCTTGATCCGTTCTGGGGATAGTTTTGAAGTCATCGAAGAGATGAATGATTGGGTAAGTCCGCGTTTGGGTATCCGCTTTCAACTGACATCAGATACCCTGGAAATTTTCTCACCCGCAGGACAAAAGTTTTTGACACCCGTAGAAATGGACGCTTTACGAGAACAGGAACGTCAACGCGCCGAACAGGAACGCCAGCGTGCAGAACAGGAACGCCAGCGTGCAGAACAGGAACGCCAAGCCAAGGAGGTGGCTTTGGAAGAATTAGCAAAAGAGCGCGATCGCTATCACGAATTGTTAGCTAAACTCCAAGAACAGGGAATTAACACAGAGAATTTGTAACTGGCGATGATGTTCAGCTAGTCACAGGGATGTCTACGACGGGCTGCGCCAACGCAATCTTACCCACTGCTCGTTCTGTTTCACTATAAGCATGAGCTGCAGCTAGTTCTGGTAAAGGGAATGTGCGGTCAATTACAGGTCTGATTTTACCCGCCTCGATTAACTCTTTGAGATAAATTAAATCTGGACTATTCGGCTTTTCTACAACCAATTTAACTTTTTGACCAGGAATAAAAGCTGTTAACACACTCTGTACCAGACTTTCGGGACTGGGGAGGGTGGTGATATAAACGCCGTTGGCTTTTAAAACTCGTTTAGCTTCAGTAGGCGATCGCTTCCCTACCACATCAAAAATCATGTCATACTTTGTCGTTCCCTGGGTGAAATCTTGCTGCGTGTAGTCAATAACCTGATCAGCTCCCAAAGATTTCACAAACTCCAGATTTTTTGTACTGCTCACCCCCGTTACCTCTGCTCCCAACGCCTTGGCTATTTGCACTGCAAAAATGCCCACACCGCCAGATGCGCCATTGATTAAAACAGCTTGTCCTGATTGGATATTACCTTGGTCACGCAACCCTTGCAGCGCCGTCAATGCGGCTAAGGGGACAACAGCCGCTTCTTGATAATTCAAATTTGTGGGTTTGGGAGCCGCCAAATTCTCTGGAATGGTCGTGAATTCTGCATAAGCGCCCCCAGGAAAGCTAGTACTCCCATAGATTGAATCTCCTGCTTTAAAACGCGTCACACCAGAGCCAACCTCTACAACCTCTCCCGCTAAATCAAATCCCAAAATCAACGGGAAGCGATAACCCGTAATTAATTGCAACATCCCCTTGCGGATTTTCCAATCAATAGGATTCACGCTACTAGCATGAATTTTCACCAGTAATTGCATTGGCTGAAGCTTTGGCTGCTCCACGTCTTCGTATTGCAACACATCGGGGGTTCCATATCGACGGATAACGACTGCTTTCATAGCATTCCTCCTGCTACCCTGACTGCTTGACTGAGCGAAGAAAGCCTATTTCCCGCATTTCTCACAAGTGAGGAAAAAACACTTGGATTAGCTAGATTTAGGATAATTTAATTGATACGTCATCAAAATACGTCCAGAGCGTGGGTAACTCAACGTAAAAAACGAAATAATTAAAG